>OHAJ01000589.1_pt1 | contig 27019 bp, 27 predicted proteins | sample 1577101 | NCBI WGS metagenome assembly OHAJ01 (sample SAMEA3541531, study PRJEB24748) | human gut metagenome | biome: human gut; feature: human-associated habitat; material: faeces | place: China | collected 2012
ATTAGAAGAATTCAGTGAAAGAATCCGGTAGATGGAGATGTATTTATTCCTTTCTCTATTGTTTCACTTTGTGTCGTGTAGGTGAAAAACTTTTTTCTCTCGGGCGACAAAAAGTTGTCGCCTAGAAGTAAAGATTGTGACACTTTAGTGGAAGGTTTCTCTTCATTTAAATGATGATTTGCCATGGAAGCAATATCTGTTTGTCATCGGTTAAATGTCTGTTTTTCTGTGGTGAAGTAACTGTTCTTGGGTGGTGAAGCAGCTCTTTTTCTGTGGTGAGGCAACTGCTTTTCTATGGCAGATCGATTATTTTTCTTTGAAGAGGGCACTATTCCCCTTTTGTTGAAGTGATTATTTCTTTTGTTGAAGTGATTGCTCCCTTTCAGATAGTAGGTTTTTTCTCTTCGGCAGGCTGACTGCCTTCTTTGGAGCGTGCGATTTTTCCTTTGGGAGAGGTCTGCCATTCCCTTTCAACAAGGCGTTTTCTCCCCTTTGACAAAGCATTCGTTTCTCTTTTATGAAGCAATCCTTTCCCTTTACCGAAGTTGCCGGTTTCTTTATAAATGCTTGTGCTACCAGTCGTACTTTTCTATGTATTCATCATATACCGGTAGTTCTTTGATCCCTTTACTGACAAATAATTTACGGATATATTCCTGTTCGGAAGGATCGAGCATCCGTTCTTTGCGGCGGCAACGATAATAAGTGGCCTGCTTGAAGTGTGCCAGCATTTGTCTTTTGATGCTGACTGCATCACTGTAAGGCACATGATCCAGCAAGTGGGTGATGCCTAAGGCATACCGCACTTTCTTGTCGGGCATGAAGAAAGGGCACACGTCGTCGATGGTGGCGGCGGAATCCACAATCGGTTTTTCATATGTTTTTTAACATAAATTTGAAATATTCTTATCAGCTTCAAATCTTGATGCTTCCACAGCGTTATATGTTTATAGTTATCGCGAGGTTGTCATAAACAAACGTTGATCATGTCTAAAACAGGTTTGAGAAAAGGTCTTTCCGAATTGTCTAAAGAGGAGATAATCGGTGTCGTATGTGAACTTTATGACTCGCGTAAGGATGCCAGGGAATATCTTGATTATTGGCTTGATCCCGATCCGGAAAAGGCCTTGGAAGATTATAAGGAGCGCGTTGACAAGATGTTTTTTTATTCTACCGGAAAGAACAGATCCCAACCTGCGGTCAATGATCTCAAGCGTCTGGTAAATCATTTTTCAACTATCGTTTTCGACAGCGAGAAGATCGCCGATCTGCTGGTCCATATAGCCGAACGTCAATATATATGGCTGACTCGTAAACGAAGTGGCTTCAATCAGTGCGAGACCGCTGTGAGACGGGCCTGTGACAATGCGCGGACCTATATCGAAAGCGCGGACCTCGAAGACTTATATGGATTGCGTCTCGAACGTCTTGACGAAAGCATAAAAGATTTTTACAACGATCTTCCCCGCCCTCAACGCCGCTGGTGGCGTCATCTGTAAATTCCGGTATAAAAGTTTTTAGATTATTTTGGAACACCCTCTTAATACAATTCCGATGACTGAACTTGAGAAATGTATGGCTGGAGAACCGTATGACTGCCATGATAAGATTTTTATTGATATGAAAGCTGTCGCCACACGATGGATGCAACGTTATAATTCTTTATCGTATGAACGACGGTCTGAACGTTATGCCATGCTTAAAGAGCTGTTCGGAAGTGTGGGAAGCAATTGTTCTGTAGGAGATGGCTTTATTTGTGGATTCGGATGCAATATTTTTATGGGCGATAATGTTTCAGTCAATTATCGTTGCACTCTGATAGATTGCAATGAAATACACATCGGCAATAATGTGCTGATAGCTCCCGGTGTGCAGATAAACACCGCCTTGCATTCTACAGAATGGGTAGATAGAAACAATCCTGATTTTGAAAACAATTGGCAAGCCTATTTTTGTAAGACTTATGCACTACCGGTCACTATAGGGAATAATTGCTGGATAGGCGCCGGCGCTATTCTTATTGCAGGCGTGACTCTCGGAGATAATGTCACAGTTGCAGCGGGTGCTGTGGTGACGAAATCATTTCCCGACAACTGTTTGATCGGAGGTGTGCCCGCCCGTATATTGAGACGGTTTGATACAAGTAAATGAAATGCCGTGGCAAACTACATGCATAGTCCGGAGAAAAGTAGACACATCAACCGTCTTTTTCTCCGGACTATGCCATTGAAGGTTTGAAATAAATTGTTAAGCAGCTACTTAACGCCAGCCCATAAACATCTTTACTACATCGGGGTCATGGTGATCGAAGAAGAGACTCTTGCCGGTATCAAGGGCCGCAATCTCGGCCATATCCTCGTTGCTGAGAGTGAAATCGAAAATGTCGATGTTCTGCTCCATGCGTTCGATGTGCACAGACTTGGGTATTATGATGACTCCTCGCTGAATGAGCCAGCGCAATGCTACCTGAGCCACTGATTTGCCATATTTCTTTCCGATTCTCTCGAGCACGGGATTTGTGAAGAAATTGTTGCGTCCTTCGGCGAGCGGTCCCCATGACATTATCCGGCAGCCGTATTCCTCCATATATTTCTGAGCCTCGGTCTGTTGGTCGAATACATGTGTTTCCACCTGATTTACCATAGGGGGAATCTCGACATTGCATGCAATGTCGATCAGATGGTCCGGATAGAAATTGCTTACGCCTATAGCGTGAAGTTTCCCCTCTTTGTATGCCTCCTCAAGAGCACGGTATGCTCCATATCTGTCACAGAATGGCTGATGCAAAAGCATCAGGTCTATATAATCGGTGCGCAATTTGCGGAGGCTTTCGTCGATAGATGCCTTGGCTTTCTCATAACCGTAGTTGGAAATCCATATTTTTGATACGATAAAGATTTCTTCACGCGGTATACCGCTTTTGGCAATCGCGGCACCGACACCTTCCTCATTGTTATAAGCCTGTGCCGTGTCAATCATCCGGTAGCCTGTCTTGAGTGCGTCGCTGACGCATCTCTCGCACTCAGCGGGATCAACCTGATATACTCCATAGCCGACTATTGGCATTATAACGTCGTTTCTAAGTTTTACAGTTTCCATATTGTCTAATTATGATTTTACCATGTATTTTATCCAGAGGACATCATTATCCATTCGTTCTACCGACTGTAGGCTCAGCCGGGTCGGAAGTCTGGACTGATCTGAAATACCGTCAAACATTGCTCTCCACCCTTCGCGGCCGTCTATGCCGGGGGCGAGAAGCAGACTCACTTCATCAATCAGCCCTGCCTCAAGAAAGCCTCCGTTGATGAGGCCTCCTCCAAGCACCGCCAGACGTTCGACATCAAATTCACCGTATAAAGTTTCCATTGCATTGACAAGATCAATATGGCTTTTGCCTGTAGCTATATATGAGATGTTCTTGTCCCGGAGGTATGAAATATATTCGGCCGGTACGTCCTCGGTGGTGAGTATCAGAAGTGGACGCCCGTCTTCCATTGTTCCGCTTTCCCAAAGAAGGGAGCCATGTGTATCGGGGCAAATGTGGAAATCTTTGCTCTCAGTTGCTTTGAAAACATCCTTTTTGCCGAGTGCCGTTTGGTCGTGAGCGTCAAAGTGGCCGGGAAGTGCGTAGTAATGTTCCATCGTCACGCGCCCTTCCACTGATGCCTGACAGTCGAGAGTCTCAAGAGTGGTGTAATATTCGTCGCCGCTGATTTTATCGACCATTCCGCAGTCTATGCGGCCGTCGATCGATTCAACCATGTGGCATATAATATATGGCCTTTTCATTTTTATCATGCATTTAATTATATTTTTACAAAAATACAATTAATTTATATTTGTCGGCTTGTACAAAAGTCCTTGAAATTTGTACAAATTGACCGATTCAACGATATTAAAATGGAGAGGGCGGTGAAGTATAAAGCTTCACCGCCCCGTTTTGCTGTAGGCTCCTCTGACGTTGTTCACCACTTTACCGGTTCATCGAGGATAGTGCCGTCGGTGGCATCATCGGCAGTGAATGTATTGCCGCGATACTGAACACAGAGCATTACAAGAGGTTCGTTGCCGTTATTGCGTACTGAACGTTTTCCGGCAGGAGCCACCCGGACAACCGCCCCCTCTTCTACCGGAAATACTTCTCCGTCTACTTGAAATTCACCTTTGCCTGATAGGAAGAAGTATAGTTCTTCATGATTCTTGTGGGTGTGAAGGAAACCGGTTTCCTGACCGGGTGAGAACACCTGAAATGAAAACTCAGCGCCTGTCGCGCCCGCACTCTGTCTTCCGAACGCTTTGCCGGGAATCTTGATATCCTGACCGAGTTCGAGTACATAATCTTTTAGGTCGGCAAATTTGCCGAAGTTGACAGCACTGAAATTAGTGCCCTTTTCGATTGTCTGAATCTGTTTCATATCATTTACGGGTTTTGTTTCGTGTTGCAAAGATACAATGTAAATTAGCGTTTGTCAAGAAGTTACTTTTGTGTCTAATAGTAACTTTTTTGTCACTTTTGCAGATTGACAGTTTATTACGGATAATGTTTTCTTTAAAAAATTTTTACTTCTTGTGTATGCGCGGATTTGTAAGTAATTTTGTAAAATAAAGTACCCGTGATATGAAAGAAGAATTAAATCCGATTATAGAGAGATGTCCGATCAGGAACGTCGTGGCGCGTTTCGGTGATAAATGGTCACTGTTGGTTTTGCTTGTCATAGATAGTGTGGAAATTGTGAGGTTTAATGAACTGGGCCGTCTGATCCCCGACATATCCACGCGTGTTCTATCTACTACACTAAAAAATCTTGAAACTGACGGTCTGATCAGCCGCAAAGTATATGCACAGGTGCCTCCAAAGGTGGAATATGCTTTGACAGATACTGGCAAATCTCTCATACCGCTGATAATGCAGCTGGCGGAGTGGGCGCAGGCGAACATGAAAAGTATAATGGATCACCGTAAGAAATATGAAGCGTCATGCGACAAATAAAACATACGCTATAGATCCATAGTGTATAATTTGTGTTTCTTGAGCCAATGACCATCTGTTAATGCCGGATGCATGAATGTTCCTTTGCAAGTCATGCCGATGCGCTTCATGACATTTTCAGAGGGAATGTTCGGAATGGCTGTGAATGAATAAAGCTTCTTGAATAAATTTTTCTCACGGGCATAGACTATGCATGCTTTCGCGGCTTCTGTGGCATATCCGTTATGCCAGAATTTATCTGAGATGCGCCAGCCGATTTCCCAGTTCGGAGAGAATGGCGCATCGAAACTAAAGCGATGGAAACCGACATATCCGATAAATTCACCTGTTTCTTTGATTTCGACCGCGTACAGTCCGAATCCATATTCTTCAAATTCCGCAATAATGCGGTCAACGAAAGCATTAGACTCATCAATTGACAGGGTGGCTGGAAAATATCTCATTACGTTCTCATTACCGTTCATTTCGGCAAATGGTTTCCGGTCATCATATTTCCAGCAACGTAGAATCAGCCGTTCGGTCTCAATACATATAATTTCCATATCACAAAATTAATCAATTTTCATATGTTGTTTTTCGGGCGAATATTATGAAGTTGTCTAAACTAATTTACGTTTTATAAATATTCTGAAGAAGTTTAACCTTTATGGCAATCTTTATTAATCTTTTGGGTGTATATCTCCGCTCTCATCGGCACCGACCCGGAGGTCGCCGCCTCTTCGATCGAAGAAATCCCCTCCAAAATCTTAATAAATCTTACCATAAAAATTAGTTTAGACAACTTCTATAAAATTTCTGCGTTTTTACGGTATTCAACGTTTTTACGGTATTCAATTGGTGAAATTCCGGCGCATTTTCTGAAAAGACGAGAGAAATGTTGTGGATATTGGAATCCTAACTCGTATGAAATCTGGCTGATGGTTTTTCCGGGAATCAATAGTCTTTCTTTTGCAATATCTATTACCCGTGACTGTATATGTTCCAATGGCGTATGTCCAGTCTCTTTCTTGATAAGATCGCCAAAATAATTCGGCGATAGAGAGAGTTCTCCCGCACACCATTTTACAGTGGGTAAACCTGAATCCTGCAGTTTTTCAAAGTCGTTGAAATATTTGGAAAGTAATGCTTCAAAACGCACAAGCAAATCTGAATTAATATTATGACGAGTGATGAATTGTCGTTCATAGAACCGTAGGCAATAGTCAAGCAGTAAGCCGATTTTGGCCGCAATCAATCGTTTGCTCAGATGGTCAATACGGTGTTGCAGTTCAATGCTGATTTTATTCAGGCAATCTACAAATATATCGCGTTCTTCCTGTGAAAGATGTAGGGCTTCATTGACTTCATATGAAAAGTAGGAATACTCTCGTATGTTACGTCCCACTTCCGTTCCCTTGATTAAATCCGGATGGAAACATAATGCCCATCCTTTGGGTTGGAATGTTTCACCGGTATCTTCTATGCCTATTACCTGCCCGGGAGCTACGCATACAACAGACCCTTTCTGAAAATCATACTTTCGACGGCCATATAGCAATTCGCAGTTCTTCTCGTCTTTGAGAAAAACAGTGTAGAAACTGAATGTATGGCGCATATGACGCATTGGAGATGATTTCGACAAATCTATTACGCTTGCTAATGGGTGATGCGTCTCAATGCCAAGCATCGCATTATATTCGGCAACAGTCTCTATGTTAAGTAATCCGGTTTGCATATCATAAAGCATTTGTTGCAAAATTAATAATTAAGTAGCTACGAAGAATAAATGATCATATGTTTTTTTAGAGATCCACATATGATCATTTATTCTTCGTAGCTACCTACTCTTTGGATTCAAAAATGTAATTCCGGTTATCATTACGGTAATATGGTTAATTCCTTGGCAATAGATTCCCGCTAACTTTGCATCAAAAATAAAAATATGATACAGACAAGAGATGTAATGATACTGACCGGTGCCGGTCAAATAGGTATGGCAATTGCCCGAAGAATGGGTTATGGCATGAAAATATTAATAGGAGATAATCGTTTGAGGAATGTCGAGACCATTGCCGATATTATGAACAAAGCCGGTTTTGATACAGTCCCTTTTCAAATGGATCTATCGGTACGGGATTCTATTCTCGCATTGATCTCGGAAGCTCAAAAGTATGGGGAAATCAAGATGCTTGTAAATGCTGCAGGTGTGTCTCCGAGTCAGGCTTCTATAGAGACAATACTTAAAGTGGATCTTTACGGCACAGCTGTCCTGCTTGAAGAAGTGGGAAAGGTTATAGCGCATGACGGAACTGGTGTGACCATATCCAGTCAGTCGGGACACCGTATGCCGCCCCTTACACCAGAACAGGATGAACAGCTTGCTCTTACTTCGACAGAAAATCTGTTACAGCTTGATATGCTTCGGAAAGAAAATATCCGTGATACGCTGCATGCCTATCAGATGGCAAAGAGATGTAATGTAAAACGTGTAATGGCAGAAGCCGTCCGTTGGGGTAAACGAGGTGCGCGTATCAACTCCATTTCACCCGGAATCATAGTGACGCCACTTGCTATTGACGAATTCAACGGACCCAGAGGAGATTTCTATAAGAATATGTTTGTGAAATGTCCTGCGGGCCGTCCCGGGACTGCTGATGAAGTAGCTAATGTGGCGGAACTTCTCATGTCATCAAAAGGAGCTTTTATAACCGGATCAGACTTTCTGATTGACGGCGGTGCGACAGCATCATATTTTTATGGACCACTGAAAGCGAACTAAGATAGTCCGAATTAAATACATATTGATGAAAAAGAGACTATGGAGTATCTTTCTCCATAGCCTCTTCTGGTAATAATGTCAGTTTCAGAGCATGTCCTGCCACAGACTATTCCGCATTGTTTTTCAGCCATTCACTTCTGATTTTGTCGGGCAGATGGGTCACTTTGAAATCGGAGAATGATGCCTTGAATCCATTGCCGTCAGGACATGCGGCGAACATTCCGATTTTTACAGGATGGTTTGCCTCGATCCATGCATTGCGCATCATGTGATATTCTTTGTCATCGAGAGAGTAGAATATCTCCACTGCATCCAGCCGGCGTACAGCCTTGATCCAGATATATTCTACAGGTCGATCAAGAGTAGTAACACTCCAGTCTGAGGTTTTGTGGGTGACAACGGTGCTGAGATTGTATCTGCCATCGACAAATTCTATTCCTGTCTTGATATAGTTCTCGTGATCAAGACGTATCATCATTCCGGCTTGATCGAATCTTACCTTATAGTCTCCTGATATTTTCACTTTGGCCTCAAACTCACCTCCATATTCCGCATAATAGAAAGGTGCGTCATCGACGGTAAATCCATAATGAGATATACGCCAGTAGTCGCTGTTTGGAGTGACATCCATAGTCAGGGTGCCATTGCTGATATGCCACTTGTCCGGTTCGTTAAACCAGTTCATCTTCTCAAGGGTCTGCGCGGTCATCATTTCGACAGAGATTACCGTAAACAAAATAAGAATCAGTCTGAAATTCATCATTTCTAATTGTTCGGAATTATTTTAATAACTTTACATGGATTGCCGGCAGCCAGTGTATTGGAAGGAATGTCCCGATTTACTACGCTTCCGGCGCCGATAACACAATTGTCTCCGATTGTTACACCAGGTAATACTGATACTCCCGCTCCGATCCAGACATTGTTGCCCACCATGATGGGACGTGCATATTCGAGACCTCTGTTGCGTTCTTTGGCATCAATGGGATGTCCGGCGGTATAGAATCCGCAGTTCGGGGCTACGAATACATTGTCTCCGAAAGTCACAGGAGCCTCGTCAAGTATCACAAGATTGAAGTTGGCATAGAAATTCTTTCCGACACGAATGTTATATCCATAATCGCAATGAAAGGGCTGTTCGATAAGTATTCCCTCCTTGACTTCACCGAGTATTTTACGAAGTGAAGTTTCCCTTTCCACGGTCTGGCAAGGACGCAGATCGTTGTAGTCTCGGCATAATTCCTTGCATTTAAGACGCTCCTCTATAAGATCCGGGTCATTGTTGGCATCATAAATCATGCCGGCAAGCATTTTCTCTTTTTCTGTCATTGTTGTCTATAAACATTAATTAAGTAATCAGATTAAACATATGGATTAAAAAAATCACTTACTATCGTTTTAATTTGATCACTTACTTAGTTTGATTAACTTTGCAAAATTAATAAGCTACAATATAACAGGCAATGGTCAGAAATAACCATTCTAATGAAAATCGGAAGAAACTCGATGCGCTGCTTCGCTCAGATGAAGCAGTCTGCAGACATGGCTGTCCGGCTAAAGTCCTTGACTATGCGCGATTTCTGGCTAATGTCGAGAATGTGCTTGTAGTAGTAAGCGATCTGGTTGTCAACAAAAGCTACATAATAGCTGGAGGATTTGCGTGTAATCTTGACATTGGCGATTATCTCCAGGAAGATTCAATCTGGGAAAACAGGATTCTTTCGCTTATGTCGCCGGAGGAACAGGAGAAAAAGTATATCGCCGAACTGCGATATTTTCATTTTTTGCGACATTTGCCGAAAAACAGGAAATCGGATTATTATCTTGTCTCCAAATTGCGGTTCCGTTTTATCAATGGGGAGATACACGATGTATTGCATAAAATGTACTATCTTTTCGATGAAGATAAGGATAATATCAGATATGCACTCTGTATTTATGCACCTTTGCCATTTGATTTCAATGGCCAGAGCTATGCGGTCAATTCCATTACCGGAATAACCGAGGAACTGACTGATTATGGTAATAAAACAATCTTAAGTCCCCGAGAGAGACAGGTTCTGTCGCTTATAGATACGGGAATGAAAAGCGCGGAAATTGCCGATAGGTTAAACATCAGTATCCATACTGTCAGCCGACACCGTCAGCAAATAATAGGCAAGCTTCAAGTGAAGAATTCACACGAAGCATGTCGTCTTGTCAAATCGATGGGAATTATTTAGGTATTGTTTTAATTTGATTACGTACTTATAACAATTAGATTTGTCTATATGCCCCGATCCAAAGAGCTGCCGTTTTCAGAAATGCAAAAGATATCCGATTCGGGCATCTTTGTAAAACGTTTCGATCATTTTGGAAAGACTCCGATGAAACTTTATGCTCATCGCGATGATTATTATATGTTCGGTATCCTGACACAAGGCTCGGCGGCGATAGAGATAGATTTTGAAAGAATAGAACTGAAAAGCGGCAATATATTGATCGTATCTCCCTGGCAGGTTCATAACAAACCTGCAGGGGAAGTATGGGAAGCGGACGGGTGGCTGCTTGCCTTTTCCGCGGAAATGCTTTCGGAATCCGAAGCCGGTGCTATCGAGGAATATTCCATATCTCCACATCCTTTAAATCCTGGTGAAAATATCTTGTATGATATTGTAACATTGTGTTCTATGCTGGAAAGATACAAAGATAGCGTCAATGTTTCAAATGCGCTGGCTGTAACTGTCAAAAATATGGTGTTGTCCACACTCGTTGCGGGAGATAAAGACCTTACGTGCAGATATAGGGCAATAACTTTGAAACTTAGGAAACTTCTTGATTTGCATATTGCCGGGGAGAAGAGCCCAAGTGCCTATGCATCTATGCTTAATATTTCGGAAGTATATCTTAACGAGGCTGTGAAAGAATCTGTCGGACTAAGTGTGGGCGCATATATACGGGCCAGAGTCATTTTGCAGGCAAAACGACAACTCGCTTATACTTCGTTATCGGCAAAAGAAATCGCATACTCCCTCGGATATGAGGATTATGCTTATTTTTCAAAACTGTTCAGAAAGAATGTTGGCAAATCTCCTTCGGATTATCGCAAAAACCTTAAATAATACAACCTTTTCCTCATTCTTGCCATTCCTACGCATCCCGTGTCATTGTAATTTTGCATTTGTAATACCAATACAAAAAGCAAAACAATGCAAGAACAGATTTTTCCATATGGCCCACAGTGTGTTGCCGTTTGTCCGATGTCAATATTCAAAAGAAGGGGAGTAATATGAAACCGTCGTTAAAACTCAAAATCTGCAACAGATGGCTCGGTTGCGTACTCTTTCTTATGTTGATATCCGGAATACAGCTTGAAGTTACGTCCGGACAATATCTATGGTCGGTATGGGCACATATAATATTGGGTATAGTATTGACCGGCCTCTCTTTATATCACATATTTCTGCATTACAGATTCGGAAACTGGTTCTCACGCTTCGCGAAAAACCGGAGTATTACCACACGCATTCTCTGGTGGATTTTTCTGCTTACCGCAGTCAGTGGAGTCGCCGCTACGGTCATATGGCTTGACAGACATGAACATTCACACCTCGGCGCCATACACGGCAAGATCGGCTTCCTGATGGTTGTGCTTGCCGTGATCCATATTGCAAGATATATAAGGAAAAAGAAGTAGCTCTTTAAAGGAAAGATTGTCACATTGATTTGCTTGTTTTTCCGTATTCCACTTTTTTGTAGTAACTTTGCAGAATGAATTATAAATCTGCAAAATTGCAAAATCATGAACGAATTGGCAACCAAATATAATCCTCAGGATGTCGAGGACAAATGGTACGCGTATTGGATGGAGCATGGCCTGTTCCATTCTGTACCTGATGAGAGAGAGCCCTATACAATTGTCATTCCGCCGCCCAATGTGACCGGCGTTTTGCATATGGGCCATATGCTTAACAATACCATTCAGGATATTCTCGTGCGTCGCGCGCGTATGACCGGCAAAAATGCATGCTGGGTGCCCGGCACTGACCATGCTGCGATCTCCACAGAGGCCAAGGTCGTGGCCAAGCTTGCTCAGGAGGGTATTGACAAGCACTCGCTGACACGAGAGGAATTCCTCAAACACGCTTGGGACTGGACCGACAAATATGGCGGCATAATTCTCAAACAGCTCCGCAAACTCGGTGCATCGTGTGACTGGGAACGCACCGCTTTCACTATGGATGAGACGCGTTCGGCAAGCGTCATCCGAGTGTTCTGCGATCTTTATGAAAAAGGTCTCATCTATCGCGGAGTGCGTATGGTCAACTGGGATCCTCAGGCATTGACCGCACTTTCTGACGAGGAAGTAATATATAAGGAGGAACAGAGCAAACTTTTCCATCTCCGCTATAAAGTGGAAGGGGATGACCGTTATATAGTCGTGGCTACTACCCGTCCCGAGACAATCCTCGGCGATACCGCCGTATGTGTCAATCCCAATGACGAGCGTTACACATGGCTTAAAGGCAAAAATGTCATTGTGCCTCTTGTAGGTCGTTCCGTACCTATCATCATGGATGAGTATGTCGAGATGGAATTCGGCACGGGCTGTCTTAAGGTCACTCCGGCGCATGATGTCAATGACTATATGCTCGGTGATAAATATAATCTTCCCTCAATAGATATTTTCAACGACAACGGTACCATCTCTGAAGCCGGCGGAATGTATGTCGGCATGGATCGTTTTGATGTCCGCCGTAAGATCATGGAAGATCTTGCCGCAGCGGGTCTTGTGGAGAAAGTGGAGGATTATGTGAACAAGGTGGGGCATTCCGAACGTACCGATGCCGTCATAGAACCGAAGCTGTCCATGCAATGGTTTGTCAAGATGGAATCTCTTGCCCGACCGGCTCTAAAGGCTGTCGAGGATGATGACATATCGTTTGTACCTGTCAAGTTCAAGAATACCTATCGTCACTGGATGTCTAATATTAAGGACTGGTGTATCTCCCGTCAGCTCTGGTGGGGACACCGTATCCCGGCATATTATCTTCCCGAAGGGGGATATGTGGTGGCGGAATCGGACGAGGCCGCACTTGTAAAAGCCATCGAAAAGACCGGCAACGCATCTCTTACTCTCGCAGATCTCAAGCGTGATCCCGATTGTCTTGACACATGGTTCTCTTCCTGGCTGTGGCCGATCTCCCTTTTCAACGGTATTCTCGATCCGGACAACGAGGAATTCAAATATTATTATCCGACATCAGATCTTGTCACTGCTCCCGATATTATTTTCTTCTGGGTGGCGCGCATGATCATGGCCGGATATGAGTTTGCCGGAAAGAAACCGTTCGGAAACGTCTATTTCACCGGCATCGTGCGTGACAAGATAGGCCGCAAGATGTCAAAGTCGCTCGGCAACTCGCCCGATCCTCTCGATCTTATAGCGAAATTCGGTGCCGACGGAGTGCGTATGGGTATAATGCTTGCCGCCCCCGCGGGTCATGATATAATGTATGATGATGCCTTGTGTGAGCAGGGACGTAATTTCTGCAACAAGATCTGGAATTCATTCCGACTCATCAAGGGCTGGGAAGTTGCCGACATAGAGCAGCCTGAAAGTTCACGTATCGCTGTCGAATGGTTCGGGGCAAAACTGAACGAGACAATGATCGAGATGACCGACCTGATGGGTAAATTCCGTATATCGGAGGCTCTTATGGCAGTCTACAAATTGTTCTGGGATGAATTCTCATCGTGGTATCTTGAGGTTATAAAGCCTGCCTACGGGCAGCCTGTCGACAAGAAGACATTCGATGCTACCATCGGATTTTTTGACATGCTTTTGCGTCTGCTGCATCCTTTCATGCCTTTCATCACCGAGGAACTCTGGCAGCATCTTGCAGAGCGCCGGGAAGGGGAGAGCATCATGTATGCGCAGCTTCCGGAGCCTGCTGCCGTCAACGAAGGTCTGATCGCCGACTTTGAGCATCTCAAGGAGGTTGTAGCCGGTGTCCGCACCGTCCGCAAGCAGAAACAGATCCCGCAGCGCGATGCGCTGGAACTCGATGTGCAAAGCCAGCATGACGGCTCACTCGATTCTGTAATCATCAAGATGGGTAATATAAGTGCTATCAAGGTGGTCGATGAGAAGAATCCCGCTGCCGCAGCCTTTATAGTAGGCAAGGTGGAATATTCTATTCCGTTGGCCGACAAGGTAAACGTTGAGGAAGAACTTGCCAAGCTTAACAAGGATCTTGAATATTATACCAAATTCCTGGCCGGAGTCGAGAAAAAACTGTCAAATGAAAAGTTTGTGGTAAATGCGCCTGAGGCTGTGGTGGCTGTGGAACGTAAAAAGAAATCGGATGCAGAGGAAAAACTCACTACGATCCGCGCCTCTATTGCTGCTCTTTCCAAATAACATAGAAAACTCCCCTGACGGGGTATAACTCATATTGCTTCGTAAAGGACATGGTGAATAACCGATGTTCTTTACGAAGCATTTTATTTTTTTATCGTAGAAATTTGGATATATCTGAAATTATTACTAAATTTGTAATCGTTACAATAGTGTTAAAATGATGACCGACCATTATTTTTCGGATAGTGATCTTACGGAACTGCTTCATCGGTCCGGAATCAGGCCATCTGTGCAACGTGTGGCTATTCTTTCATTTGTAGCCAGCGGTACGCGGCATCCTTCCGCCGAAGAGATATTCACGGAGCTTTCGGGCAGATTTCCGACAATGTCCCGAACCACTGTCTATAACTCGCTGCATGTTCTTGCCGGAGCCGGTCTGCTTCGGGAACTTGAGTTTGACAGTAATAACCGTCGATATGACTTTGCGCCGCGCCCCGATCATGCTCACTTCCAATGCCGCCGCTGCGGACGTATCTTCGACATGCCTCTTCCGGCTGCATTCAAGGGCCTTGACTCTGCGGGGGGCTTCAATATCGATGCTGTCGATGTCATTTTCAGAGGAATATGTCCGGAATGTGCCGGATGATATGAAACAGAAAGTTATTTAAATGACAATCATATAATTTACATAAACTAAAAAACAATGCAAGATTTAAAAGGAACAAAGACAGAGCGTAACCTTATGGACGCTTTTGCAGGTGAATCACAGGCCCGCAACAAATACAGTTATTATGCATCAAAAGCGCGTCGCGACGGCTACGAACAGATTGCGGCTCTTTTTGAGGAAACAGCCAACAACGAGAAAGAGCATGCCAAACTCTGGTTCAAATATCTTCATGGCGGAGAGGTGCCTGATACAATGGCCAACCTTAAAGATGCTGCCGAGGGTGAGAATTACGAATGGACGGACATGTATGACCGTATGGCACGTGAGGCCGAGGAAGAAGGATTCACTGAAATCGCGAAGAAATTCCGTGCGGTAGGAGCAATAGAGCGTCATCACGAGGAGAGATATCGCAAGCTTCTTGCCAACATCGAAGATGGTATCGTTTTCTCTCGCGATGAAGATGCGATGTGGATCTGTCGTAATTGCGGTCATATCGTAATAGGCCGGAAAGCCCCTGAACTTTGCCCCGTATGCAAGCATTCCCGCAGCTTTTTCGAGATAAAAGCCGATAATTATTGATGTTCGGGATTTAAATTTAAAGGCCATGAGAAGCGCTTCTCATGGCCTTTTTTTGATTCTGAGTCCTAGATATCAGTGTCATCAGAGAGCGAGCATTTCGTTCTGGGCATTCAGATCTTCAAGATAGCGTGTACGGTCTTCTTCTACCATCCGGTCGAATTCGCGCGCGTAGTCTGCTATTACCTCTGCGGTGCGGTGCCAGCGTTCGGGAAAACGAGCCGCGATCCATTTCCGTTCCAGATCTTTGTAGTTGTCAAGGGACGCAGTGAATACTGCTTCCATTTTATCGATTGATTCAGCCTCCATGGCCATTCTCAGATCTTCACGGGTCATCGGCAGTCCTGCGATATCTACCCATTCCGATGCCTGCCGGCTGTCTGTGTTTGTGTCAGACATTTCATTTTCATGACGGTCGGAAAGATATTTGTAGATGGCCAGTTCATAGAGATGACGTGCGCGTTCGAGCGATGCACGGGTGAATTTCATGCCCCTGTAACGTATGTAGCGGTCATCGTCGGCAGGTCGGGCAAGAAGTTTCTCGATGACTTCGGAGGCGGAAAGCATCTTGTCGACAGTGAGAGGATTGAGCACATTGAAGACTATGCGGTCGTGCATGGGCAATTTGCGTTTAAGTCTGCGGTCGCGTGTAGGCCACTTCTGCTCGTCGCGCATCAGCCCGCAACTGCGGAGCATGACCCCGGGCACGACGACGGTCGCTCCTTTTTCATCACCGAACAGATATGAGAAAGGAAACTGGGAGGAATCCGGATGAGTCTTATGTTGACCCATAAGGAGGGAAAACGCTCCGATTTTCGCTCCGAGCATAAGATAGGATGCGGAGCTGGTCTTTACTCCGCGTTCGAGGATTCCCCAGTGCACAGGTCCTAATTTATACATATGGTTGCTTTGGTTTGTACCGCTGCCTGCATTCATGAATGAGGTCTGGCAACCGATGAGCAACGATGATTTGTGCATGCTCACGGTGTATGGTCCGGCGAAAAGAGCGCACGCTTCCCCGTTTTCAAGAGAACAATTGGCGAAGAATAGTGAGTCATGTGCGGAAAATCCTTTCTCAAGTATCGCTCCCTGACCGATGTAGCAGTTTCGGATTATGGCTCCGGAATCGGCCACCCCATCTTCAATTATGAAATTTTCGGCATCGACTCCGTTGCCCACGAAGGCCATGCAGCGTCCGGGGGCCGCATTGTTGATGATCATGCCGTTGCTGAGTCGACGGGCTCCGATCACTTTTACTTCGCGCCCTACGCTGACATTGCGCAGTTCACCGCAATTGGCTACGGTTGCTCCTTCTCCAATGCTGTGTTCAGGGCTGAGCCGTTCAAGATGGTCCTCAAGAAGTGGTTTCAGGTGACGTTCATTCCATTTTGGTTCACGTGCCATAAGCAGGGCCGTCTGGGCGGAAAGACCGGGATAGATTGTGACGGGTCTTGAGCCGGTCTCGTCAAGGACACTGACTTCCACACCGACGCCGCACATGGCTTCCGGCTCGAACTCTATTGAAGAGACGTCCGTGACAGTCGCATTTTTGCCTACGATACAGTTCCGGAGGTGCATACCGATGTTCCGTACCGTAGCGTAATCGCCGATCACACAGTTCTCCAGACGGGCGTCACACACTTCCGAACCGAGATCCCTGCGGATTATGCCGAGTGATACGGCCCCTATGAATTCTACGTTACGGACAGAATCAAGATCGGTGGCGTCGCACAGGCGAACGGCACTCCAGTCGAGCGACCGGCATCCGTTGCTTTCAAGTTTGCGGCGTTCCCACCATTCGAGCGGACGGCGTCGCAGACTTGTCATGTCGTTGGTTTCGCTGATATTGTTCATAACTCGCAGTTTTCGTCGTATTTCTGATATAAAAAATCGTTATACGGGAATCGGGCCGTATGTATTTCTTTTGCTTTCTGATAAAGCAGATCCTTGAGTTCGTCTATGTTTATACGCTCTTTGGCAGAGATAAATACACAGTTGTTGTCCATGCGGCTCATCCATGTTTTTCTGAAATCATCGAGCGAGATGTTTTCGCGGGTCATGGGCGTAAGGTCGTCAGGATCTTTGGGAGTATAAGTGAAGGCGTCTATCTTGTTGAAGACCATGATCATCGGCTTTTCCGCGGAATCGCATACATCGGCCAGAGTCTTGTTGACTACTTCTATCTGTTCCTCGAAATTGGGATGGCTGACATCCACCACATGTACCAGAACATCCGCCTCACGCACTTCGTCGAGAGTAGATTTGAAGGAGTCTACAAGATGCGACGGCAGTTTGCGGATGAATCCGACTGTGTCAGACAGCAGAAACGGCAGATTTTCTATAACCACCTTGCGTACGGTAGTGTCGAGTGTGGCAAAGAGTTTGTTCTCGGCGAAGACATCGCTCTTGCTGAGAAGATTCATGAGTGTCGATTTGCCGACATTGGTATATCCGACGAGAGCTACACGGGTAAGTTTTCCGCGATTTTTCCTCTGCACTACTTTTTGCTTGTCAATGGCGACAAGTTCCTCTTTGAGACGGGAGATCTTGTCGAGAATTATGCGTCGGTCCGTCTCTATCTGTGTCTCGCCGGGGCCACGCATGCCTATACCGCCGCGCTGGCGTTCAAGGTGTGTCCACATGCGGGTAAGACGGGGAAGCAGATACTGGTATTGCGCAAGTTCCACCTGAGTACGGGCTGTGGCGGTCTGCGCCCGTTTTGCAAATATGTCGAGAATCAGACTTGTGCGGTCAAGAATTTTGACTTTAAGCTCTTTCTCGATGTTGGCGACCTGTTTTGAAGAAAGTTCGTCATCGAAGATTACAAGTCCTATTTCGTTTTCTTCGACATATTCCCTTATCTCTTCGAGTTTACCGGTGCCGACGTAAGTTCTCGGATTCGGATAGTCGAGTTTCTGTGTGAAACGTGTCACCGGTTCGGCTCCGGCTGTCTCGGCCAGAAACGCCAGTTCGTCAAGATACTCGTCGGTCTTGGCCTCGTTCTGCATGCGGGTGGCGAGTCCGACAAGCACCGTCTTTTCATTTTGTTCCTTATTTATAATATTGTCCTCTATCATAACCTTGCATATATTTTATCGGCGGAGCCGGCGCAGTAAGCTTTAACAGCTTCTAAACATGAAATGGGAACGCATGCGCTCCCATCTCATAAAACAATCCAATGAGGATTTTTATTTTTTTACCTTGTTGTAACGGGCATTCAGACCCTCCACAACCTCGTCGGTGATGTCGAGCTCAGGATTGATGTAGAGGGTTGCTGCCTTGAAGAAAATGGCATCGTAGCCTCTTGTCTTGTTATATGTCTCTATGAACGCGTTGATCGAGTCATTGATTGTCTTTTGGGCCTGCTCGGCAGCCTGGGCTATGTTGTTCTGCAGATTCTGCATGCTGCGCTGGGCTTCGTTCTGCATGTTTGCCATTTTCTGTTCATCCTGCTTGTAGGAGGCTTCCGACAGATATCCGTTGTTCTGCATCTTGTTCTGTACGGTTGTGGCAAAACTCTGGATCTTGTTCTGATGTTGCTTCATCTGGCTTTCGGCGTTTGTCTGGAGTCTGAGCATTTCTTCGTTGTAGTCTTTTGCAAGATTGTAACGGCTCAGCACGCTGTCGAGATCCACATAGCGGTAATTGGGAAGATTGGAAGTGAGTTTTTCCGTCTTGGCTTTGGCAGGAGCGGCTTTTGTCTCCTTTTTTTCATTTCCACATGATGCGGCTCCGAGACAGAGCAGTGCTGAAATGGCCACACTGGAGAGTGTGATGTAAGTTTTTTTCATTTTATGAGGTTAAGTATTATTCTTTTTCTTTTTTGCGGGTACGTGATGGTGACAGCCATGACGAGACTCTCCCTTGCGGCCCGCAAAGCAAAAGCAAAGCAAAAGTAATGATATTCCCAATAATAACGTAATGAGAAGCGTTAATTTCACTTTTTTTAATATTTAAGAGTCACGTTGTCGCTGACGCAGGTTTATTTGAACGCAAATTTAACTAAAAAATCGCAAATCTTAGCGTAATATGCGAATAATTTGCTAACTTTGGAAAAATTAGGGTGGCGCTTCGCATAGAGAACCGCTTCCCGGATATCTCCGGATTGTCTGACAATAACGCCGGATATTTCTACTAATGTATTATCAAACAGAATATTGATTATGGAAGTAAAAGACCTTAAACCGGAACTGATTTGGAAATGTTTCGATGAAGTTACAAAAATTCCACGACCCTCCTGCCATGAGGAACAGATTCGTGAATTCCTGCTTAAATTTGCCGCTGAGCACGGCATAGAAGCCAAAACCGACAAAGTCGGCAATGTCGTTATGAAGCGTCCGGCCACTCCGGGTTATGAGAACGCTCCCGTCGTTATTCTCCAGGGGCATATGGATATGGTTGCCGAGAAAAACGGCGACAGCAAGCATGACTTTATGAAAGACCCTATCGACACATATGTCGACGGGGAGTGGGTGAAGGCCCGTGGCACCACTCTCGGAGCCGACAACGGTATCGGTGTGGCTGCGGCAATGGCTGCCATGATCGATCCTGATCTTGTGCATGGTCCGCTCGAGGCTCTTTTCACTGTCAACGAGGAGATCGGTCTTGAAGGCGCTCAGAATCTTGGAAAAGACATGATCACCGGTTCCATACTTATAAATATGGATTCAGAGGATGACGGGGAGATTTTTGTAGGATGCGCCGGAGGTATCGACACTACTGCCGATTTCAACTATCAGCGCAGTTTTACTCCCGAGAACTTCGAATATATGCGCGTTTCCGTGTCCGGACTGCTCGGAGGTCACTCCGGTTCCGACATCAATCTCGGACGTGCCAACGCCAACAAAGTGATAGCGCGTTTCATATGGGAGTGCTCCCAGCGCTGGGATATTACTGTCTGCGAGATAGAAGGAGGCAATCTTCGCAATGCGATTCCGCGTGAGGCTCATGCTGTGTTTGGTGTTCACAGCGACCATCATGAGGAACTGAAACGTCATCTTAAGAAATATACCGAAGAGATATTGAGCGAATATGAAGGTATAGAGCCCTCCATGGATCTTCGTATAGAGGCGGCGCAGCGTCCGGAATTCTGCATAGATTCGGAAACATCGATAAAACTGGTACGCGCCATATATTCAGCTCCTCATGGCGTATACTCCATGAGCCGTGATCTCGAGGGTCTTGTTGAGACTTCCACTAATCTTGCCGCTGTCAAGATGCTCGACAACAATATAGTCCGCATCACGACCTCCCAGCGTTCGTCTGTGGAAAGCCGAAAGAATGATATCGCCGGTCAGGTGGAGGCCCATTTCCAACTCGCCGGAGCCAAGGTATATCACAGTGACGGTTACCCCGGCTGGGCTCCCAACATGAAGTCTCCCATCATGAAGATTTCCGCAGAGGCATATGAGGAACTTTTCGGAGTCCGACCCGCTATTAAGGCCATACATGCCGGTCTGGAGTGCGGCCTGTTCCTGACGAAACATCCCGGACTTGACATGGTAAGTTTCGGCCCGACGATGACAGGTGTCCATTCTCCTGATGAGAAACTTCTTATTCCTACTGTAGAGAAATTCTGGAAACATCTGGCCCGTGTGCTTGAAAAAGTGGCCAAATCATGAAATTCTCCGCAATATTTCTCCTGCCCGCTCTGGTGTGGGCAGGAGTGACTTGCGGAAAAGCTGATACCGCCTCCCGTACTGCTCCTGCGGATTCTGTTTTATCGCAATCCGCCATGACCGACAGTCTGCGGGTGGTAGGTTTCCCTCTCGATTCTATTCCGGCCGGAGATGCCTCCGACCGTTATTCCCATCTCACGGAGGAGGATTTCCGTATTGTAGCCGAAGAACTCGATGTCGAAGTCGCCGCCATAAAGGCTGTGGTGCTGATAGAGGCCGGAAAGCAGATGAAAGGTTTCTTTGCCCCCGGAGTGCCGGTTGTCAATTTTGACGCGTCCATGTACAGGGCACATGCTTCGAAAGCCAAAAACCGTTCGGGAGATAAAAACGCGAAAGTTCCGGCCGGTCTTACGGGCTATGCCCTCAGGGAATGGACTCAGCTTGTCAATGCGAGGCGTAAAAATTCCGACGGTGCGAATATGGGTACATTCTGGGGAATGTTCCAGATCGGAGGATTCAATTATAAACAATGCGGCTGTTCGGATGTTGATGAATTTGTAGAAATAATGTCGGAGTCTGAGTTCTCGCAACTCGAACTTTTTGCCAAATTCATCACAAATACCGGCATGCTGACCGATTTGAGAAATAAGAACTGGGCCGGGTTCGCACGTAAATACAATGGCGCGAGTTATGCCCGCAGGGGCTATCATACACGAATGGCCGCAGCTTACAGAAAATTTAAATCCGGGCAGTAAGTAGTGAGACAATTCACACGCATTTATTTTTAGACAGCATCTAAGAGAGTGTTTGAAGTCAAGATCAATTATTCTCTTATATGTCAAGACGTTTTAAATTCAAACACGCTCTAAATCAAACCGAATATGAAAATCACAGATCTTAATCCCCGGCTCGTCTGGGAAATTTTTGATGAAATTACAAAAGTGCCGCGTCCCACACATCATCTTGAGAAAATGAAATCTTTTCTCGTAGACTGGGCCAACCGTCATAATGTGGAGGTTCACACTGACGAAGTGGGCAATGTCATGATGCGCGTGCCGGCCACTCCGGGCCATGAGAATGCACCGACGGTGATTCTTCAGGGACATCAGGATATGGTGGCCGAAAAGATTCCCGAGAGCACACATGACTTTATGAATGATCCGATAGAGACAATAGTCGATGGAGAATGGGTGCGTGCCAACGGCACGACACTGGGCGCGGACAATGGACTCGGTTGCGCCACTGTCATGGCGGCGCTGATCGATCCGGATCTGGTTCACGGTCCTCTTGAAGCTCTTCTGACAGTAGATGAGGAGCAGGGACTGATCGGGGCCAATGGTTTGCAAAAAGGGTTTGTTACAGGTAAGATCCTTCTTAATCTTGATTCAGAAGAGATGGGATCTCTCGTAATAGGTTGTGCCGGCGGAAAGGTGACGATCTGTTCTATTCCGCTTACAAGACAGCCGGCTCCCGACGGATTGACTTACGAAGTAAGCCTTCATGGTCTTAAGGGCGGACATTCCGGTATGGAGATAAATCTCGGGCGTGCCAACGCCAATCAGCAGCTTGCCCGATTCTTGTGGGAAGCTGACCGACGCACCCCGCTTGAACTGGCAGAGATCGACGGTGGAGGACTTGCCAATGCGATACCCCGTGATGCCCGCGCTGTGGTAGTGGTAAAACGTGAGGATGCCGAAGCATTCACTGCATTCGCATCGGAATTCAGCGGTGTGCTCCATGCCGAATACGATGCCGTGGAAAATAAAGATTTCGTATTCTCTGTAAAGGAATGTAAACCTATGCCTGAAATCATCGAGAGTCAGCTCGCTCACAATCTTGTCGCCGTTCTTTATGCATGCCCCAACGGAGTGCAGTCCATGTCATCGGCAATTCCGGGACTTGTGGAGACTTCCGATAACCTTGCTTCAGTCAAGATGCTTCGGGACAATACGATCGAGGTTACGGTGCACCAGCGTTCATCTGTGGATTCACGACGGGATGAGATCGCTGATCGTATCGCGGCTCTGTTCGGAATGATAGGCGCCGAGGTCAAATTTGATGATGCGTATGTGGGTTGGGAGCCTGATCCTGATTCTCCGGTGCTGAAGATAGCGGAAGAGAGCTATAGGAAATTATTTGGCAAGGATCCAAAAGTTGAGGCTTTGCATGCAGGACTTGAATGCGGACTGTTTCTCGAGAAAATGCCTGATCTTGACATGGTGAGTTTTGGTCCCACGCTCAAGGATATCCATTCTCCCGGCGAGAAGGCCAATATCAAGACTGTACAGAAGTTTTATGAATTGCTTGGCGAGATGTTAAGACGCCTTGCCGATATGCAATAAAGACAACTTCTTAATGTTTAAAAAAAGTTCGTATTCACTTTTGGAGAATACGAACTTTTTTTATTGCGGCAGGTTATATTTAAGAAGAGCGGTTTGAATGCAGACCGTTTAATTAAAATTTTGGACAGTTACTTACTGTGAATCATGTTAGACTTTTTATCAATAGGTGTCTTTATTGATGGCGGATATTATGCGAAGGTCAACAGGGCTCTCAAAGCCCGGGACCGTTCTATAATCCGGGTATGTTCTCTCTTTGAATATATCACATCCGAACTCGCCATGCAGGAAGGCTTGAACATATCGGATTGTCAGATAACGGAGGCCCATTATTTCAGAGGCCGTTTCCGCGTAAAGGAAGCCTATGACAAGCACTTGTTATATAATGAGAGGAAATTCGAGGACTCGTTGATTGAAAACGATGTTGTCTTTCACTATAAACATCTTCGGGAAGTGGAGCGTGACGGTCAGACGGAAGTCCTTGAAAAAGGTGTGGATGTATGGTTTGCACTCGAGGCGTACGAACTTGCGACATTCAGAAAGTTCGACTATGTCGTACTCATAACCGGGGATGCTGATCATCAGATGCTTGTCCGCAAGCTTAAAGCCTTGAAAATAAAAACAGTCCTTCTGACATGGAATCTCGGCGATATAGACAATACTTCCCAGATGTTACGCGACGAAGTGGGGCAACATTGGGAATTATCGATGATTGTGGATAATAATCCCCAGTTGCGCAAGATGCTGCTTTACAAGTTGCGTGAGCCGGCCGTGAATCCGCTTGGTGATGATTTTTGAATATTGCGTTGCAGAATTATACTTTCAACATACTTAAAATTAAAATTATGAAAAAGACTATTTCTCTGATATCGAAGGGACTGACGGTATTACTCTTCATATTTGCAATGGTGGCCTGTGGTTCCAAGGTCCCGGATCCGGCTTCCGTGGCGGGTAAGATCAACGCCGGTCAGTCTCTGACCGAGGCGGACTACACGTCTATGATAGACTATTGTGGAAAATATGCTGAAGAAGCTCAGAAGTATTTCGATCTCATCAACGCACAACCCAATGATTCGACTGCCGAGGCTGTGAAGGCCACTGATGATCTGGCTGGACTCTATGCGAGATATACTTATCTCGATCAGTTCAGAAATGCTCTCGCACAGGCCGATATGTCAGAACTTGGTGCCGAGAATGAGAAGAAGGTCAATGAGTTTGCCAAGTATCAGGCATTTCCGTTGCCGGTAGGGGAGGGAGCGGATCTTCAGGATCCCAATGTTGTCGGAATGATCGAAGAGATGCCCGATACAGATACTGCCGGAGTAATATCCGACGGAGATGGAGAGGCTGTGGATATAAATGTCAAATAGATTCGTGCATGCGTGAATTCATTTATGGCGGGACTTTATCGGAAGCCCCGCTTTTTTTGTTGCACTGTCCGGATGATATGGCCTCGTCATCGGTCTGCGGAAATGTTTTTGAATTTTACAGTTTGCGTATTTGCCGCTTTTTATGTATTTTTGCAGGCGAAAAAACGTTATAACTTAAATGCGACAGATGTCTTACTGGAATGCAAAATCGGAAACTCTCTGCTAACTTATTGGTAATTAATGCAAATTAATTATAAGACTTGATCCATGTGAGCTTCAGACCGTCGCAATCAACAACACAACTCGGAAATATATGTGCGGAATAGTAGGATACCTCGGTGAAGGGAACGTCTATGATATTCTTATCAAAGGCCTTCATCGTCTGGAATATCGCGGTTATGACAGTGCCGGAGTGGCTCTTGTCGGCAAAGATGGTAAGATAAATATTTTTAAAACCAAAGGAAAGGTAAGTAATCTTGAGGCGTTTTGCGCTGACAAGGATCTTGATTCGAGAGTAGGCATAGCGCATACCCGATGGGCCACTCATGGGGAACCATCCGATTGCAATGCCCATCCGCATTATAGCGAAGACGGCAATATAGCGATAGTCCACAATGGTACCATAGAGAATTATAAAGTTCTTAAGGACGCCCTTGAGCAGCATGGATGCACTTTTCATTCGGAAACAGACACCGAAGTCCTCGCGCAGCTTATCGAGTATGTCCGTGTCACTAATAAATGTTCGCTGTTGTCGGCAGTGCGTCAGGCACTCAAACAGGTTGTCGGCGCTTATGCTATAGCTGTGCTTGAGAAGGATAATCCGGACACTATCATAGCTGCACGTCAGAGCAGCCCTTTGGTAATAGGTATCGGCGATGGCGAATTCTTTCTGGCCTCGGACGCCACTCCTTTTGTGGAATATACCAAAGAATGTGTCTATCTTAAAGATGGGGAGATCGCGGAGATACGCCGCGGGGAACCGCTGAAAATAACCAATCTCGACAACGTGGAGGCGGAGATTGATGTCACTACTCTCAAGATGTCGATCTCGCAGCTTGAAAAAGGAGGGTATCCTCATTTCATGCTCAAGGAGATATTCGAACAGCCCGACACCCTTAGAGACTGTATTCGCGGACGAGTTGTGGAACGCGGTAACAGGATCATAATCAACGGTATCAATGATCATAAGGATAAATTTTTGAATGCCAAGCGTATCGTGATTGTGGCCTGTGGCACATCATGGCATGCCGGACTTCTCGGCAAATACCTTCTTCAGGACATGTGCCGTATTCCGGTGGTGGTCGAATATGCTTCGGAATTCAGATATTCCAATCCGGTCATTGATAAGGATGATGTGGTAATTGCTATCTCGCAGAGTGGAGAGACAGCCGACACGTTGGCGGCTATTCAGATCGCCAAGAACGCAGGCGCGTTTGTGTTTGGCATAAGCAATGTGGTCGGCAGTTCGATACCCAGAGAGACTTATGCCGGATGTTATATACATGTCGGACCTGAAATCGGAGTGGCTTCCACCAAGGCATTTACAGGACAGGTGATGGTGCTGACTCTAATATCGCTTGCCGTGGCGCAGCTTAGAGGAACTCTGAGTCAGGAGGAGATTTCTGCTGTAGGAAAGGCGGTGCTAAAGATCCCGACATATGTGAAACGAGTGCTGGAACTTAACAACAAGATCGAAAGACTTTCCCTGATATTTACATATGCGCGCAATTTCCTCTATCTCGGACGAGGCTACAGCTACCCTGTGGCTCTGGAGGGTGCGTTAAAGCTTAAGGAGATCTCATATATTCATGCCGAAGGCTATCCTGCCGCCGAGATGAAGCATGGTCCCATCGCTCTTATAGATCAGGAGATGCCTACAGTGATAATAGCCCCCAAGGATCATCTCTATGAGAAGATCGTGAGCAATGTACAGCAGGTGAAAGCCCGCGGTGGCAATATACTCGCTATAGTCACGGAGGGCGATCAGGTCATCAGTAATATCGCGGATCACGTTCTGGAGGTTCCTGAAATGCCTGAATGCCTCACTCCGATCATAACATCAGTGCCGTTGCAGTTGCTTTCATACTATATAGCAATCAACAAAGGCAAGGATGTAGACATGCCCCGAAACCTTGCAAAATCGGTTACTGTAGAGTAAAAAAATCAACCGATAAACGCGCGGTTTCAAAAAAAGTGAAGAAAAAATAATGATTTTTTGCAGAAATAGTTTGCATAGATCGGAAAAATGTTATAACTTTGCACTCGAAATTCGCTGACACGCTCAGCTCGGCGATTTTCTTTTGCCTCTTTAGCTCAGTTGGCCAGAGCACGTGATTTGTAATCTCGGGGTCGTTG
>OHAJ01000595.1_pt1 | contig 26882 bp, 20 predicted proteins | sample 1577101 | NCBI WGS metagenome assembly OHAJ01 (sample SAMEA3541531, study PRJEB24748) | human gut metagenome | biome: human gut; feature: human-associated habitat; material: faeces | place: China | collected 2012
AGCCGCCGGAGCGGTGCTTAAGCCGTAAGGCGGGAATTGTGCGGTGTTGCCTTTGGTTTCTTCTATTATATCAAATCCGCCCCCAAAGTCTAGCAGGGGGCGGGCAAACATATAGTTGTGGAGAAAAACAATGAGCGAAAGGCGGGCGGCGCACCATGCGGCATACCAGACGAAAAGAACGGGACGGGCTGGACCTTGCGCGCCCGGCACCGCGCAGACGGCACAAAACGCTCCGGCAGCTCTGTGCGCTGCTGCTGGGGCTGGCGGGCCTTGCCCTGCTTAGCATGGCCGTGTGGGGGACGGCTTTGCCCCGGCGGCTGGATGATGCCTTAGCCCAACACTATGCCGCCCAAATGAGCGTGATGCAGCGGGAGCTGTTTGCCCTGCGCCGCCGGCTGGCAGAACACGAACCGGATGCCGAAGAAAACGCCGCCCTGCGCAATTTTTTGCAAAGCAGGCAGACGGACGGCGAACGCTGGGACCCCGTGTGGACCGCCGCCCGCTGGCCCGGCGGATTTTTGCTGGCGCAGCCGGTGCAGGCGGGGGCCGCCGTACTGGACCGCAGCGGCCGTTTTGCGGGCATTGCAGGGGAGCATGGCACGGTGTCCCCGGCGGGCAGCGGAGCGGGGGCAGTCCCGGCTCTGGTGGGGCAGGCCCTTGGCACGCTGACCCGCCAGAACGGAGTCCTGTGGGTGACCGGCCTGCCCTGCAGCTGTAAGGCGGCAGCGGGGGAGTTGGCCGTTACCGCGCAGGGACAGTATTGGGCTGGGCAGCTGGCAGCAGCGCCCCAGCCCGACCCCGGCGGCCTGACCCTGCGCGCCCCGCTGGAAGATACTGCCGATGAAACCGACTGCCTGTATTTCATCGGGGGCTGACAGCTGCGGCAAAACCTTGTATAATACCCATATGGCAAAAGGACAGACCAAAGAACGATCAGACCAGAGCAGGCAGTGACCTGCCGGGAGGTGCGCATGAAAAAAGACGGCAAAAAGAGGGTGTGGTTCCTGCTGATTTTCTGCACTGCCGTGTTTGCGGCATTTTTGGTGCGGCTGTACTGGATGCAGTTTACCATGGCGGATCACTATGCTAAAAAGCTGGAACAGGCATCTCAGACCAGCTATACCGTGCGCATCCCGGCGGCGCGGGGAAGCATTGTGGACCGCAGCGGCACGGCGCTGGTGCAGGATGGCACCGTGTATGACCTGGCGCTCTGCGTTCCGGCCCCACCGGACACCGAGATGGCGCAGACCCTGCAAACGTTAAAAGAACTGGATCTAGGCGGCAAGGATGTGGAAACACAGCTTGCCGCCTTTTGTTCTGCCGTTTCGGCGGGGGAGCTGCCGCTGGCTGAAAATCTGACCCAGGCACAGTGCCAGAGCCTGCTGGCTGCCGGTCTGCCCCAGAGCGGGGCGGTGCGGCTGACTGCCCGCGGTACCCGCACGGCGGTGGATGGCACTCTCGCTCCGCAGCTGCTGGGCGGCGTGGGGGCCATGAGTGCCGAGCAGTGGGCACAGAAAAAGGCCCAAGGCCTTGCCATGGATGAATCCATCGGCCAATGGGGGCTGGAAGCCGCCTGGGAGGATGCATTGCGCGGCAGAGCGGGAAGCCTGAAAGTGACAGTTGACCGCAGCAGCGGCGGCCGCACCGAAACCATACAAAGTACGCCACAGGCCGGGGATACCCTGCACCTTTACCTGGATGCTGGTTTGCAGCGCACCCTGCGCAGCGCATTGCAGCAGCAAATTGAAACTTTACAGGCCACAAAGCCGGAAGGCAAGGGCAAAGAAGCCTGCGCAGGGGCGGCTGTGGTGGTGGATGTGCAGACCGGCGGCGTTCTGGCGGCGGTCAGCCTGCCGGATTATGACCTTGCCAGCTGGCGGCAGGACTATGCCGCCCTGACTGCAGCCGAAACATCGCCGCTGGTCAACCGGGTGCTGAACGGCCAATATGCGCCGGGGTCGGCTTTCAAACCGGCAGTAGCGGCATCGGCCCTGGCGGCGGGGATCATTACCCCGCAAAGCACTGTAAACTGCGGCGGGCGGTATACTTACTATGCGGGCTACCAGCCGCGCTGTTTGCAGCTGGGGCACCGCGGGGCCGTCAGCATGGTTACGGCGCTGTGCCACAGCTGCAACATTTATTTTTATGATGTCGGCCGCCGCCTTGGGGTGGATACGTTTTCCGCTACCGCGCAGCAGCTGGGCCTTGGAGCACCCTGCGGTACTGAGCTGCCGGAAACTACAGGCCGCCTGACCTGGAGCACCGATGAGAACTATCAGGCGGGCCTTGCACTGATGGCGGCCATCGGGCAGGGCAATACGTCGGTCAGCCCCTTGCAGCTGGCGGCCTATGCCGGGGCCCTTGCGCGGGACGGCCAGCACCCGGCACTGCACTTTGTCCAAAGCACAACCGATGCCGCCGGGAATATAACCTGGCAGGCGCAGCCGGACGTTTTAGCCCAGGCGCCCGGCGGGGCGGCAGTGTTTGCCCCTATCCGGGAGGGGATGGCCCAGATGGCCCAAACGCTGCGCACTTTGCGGGAATCGCCCATCCCCCTTGCCTGCAAGACCGGCAGCCCCCAGCTGGCGGGCACGCTGGCGGATGGCACCCACTACACAAACTCGGTGCTCATCGGGTATGGGCCGGTGCAGCAGCCGCAGTTTGCGGTGGCGGTGGTGATCGAATACGGCGGCGGGGGCAGCAATGCCGCGCCCGTTCTGCGGGCTGCGGCGGACTGGTTTGCAGCAGCCGGAATGGCCTGAACAGGATGGAATTTTGTGGGGAATTTTTGCATTCAACATGCAGGATGAACTTTTCGCTTTTTGTCCACAGACGGGGTGGGGAAAACCTGTGGAAAGTGAAAAAACGGGCAAAACCCCCGTAATAATTGTAAGTTTTACCCGCAAAAACGGGGGTAAAACTGGTAGTTTGCCCAGTAAGCGGGGGTGTTTATCCGTACTGTTATGTTGAAAGGTTTTCCACAATATGTTGAAAACACCCCCTGGAACTGTGGAAAACTGGCCATACAAGCGGGTTTTCCACGCTTTCAACAGGGTTTTCAACATCTTCAAAGGAAAACCTTTCCAGTACGGTTTGTATAAACCGCGAAAACACGCACAAAAGCACCGCGCAAAAGGGTGAAAAATCTGTACTTTTGACGCCAAGGAAAAAGGTGACAAAAGCATAGGAAATGTGCTATACTATATCTGTATAATTATCGAATCATGCCAGAAAGCTGTGCGGGCTGCCATACGCGGCAAAATGGCTGCCAAACGCCGCCGCACAGGGCTTTACCCAATCGTTTTAAGGAGTAACCACATTGCAGATGGAAAATAAAAAACGCATGCCCCAGCGGGCCCCCCAGGCCAAGGCAGACAAGGCCCCTGCGGAGCAGGATACCGCCCTGGTATGGGGCAAAAACCCCGTGACCGAACTGCTGAAAAGCGAAGCCGGGGTGGACACCCTGTTGCTGGCCGACAGCATGGAGCCGCGCATGGCCGGGTATTATACCGCGCTGGGCAAAGCGGCCGGGGCGGTCATCAAGCGTGTACCCGCCGGCAAGCTGCAAAAGCTGTGCGGTACCCAGGACCACCAGGGTGTGGCGGCCTGGGCTGCCCGCATCCAGTATGTTGGCGTGGAGGAACTTTTGCAGATCGCAAAAGACCGCGGCGAACAGCCGTTCCTCGTGCTGTGTGACGGCATTGAGGACCCCCACAACCTGGGCGCAATCCTGCGCAGCGCGCTGCTGTGCGGTGCCCACGGCGTGATCATCCCGCGGCGCGGCGGCGTTGGCGTGACCGGCACGGTCATGAAATCCAGCGCCGGGGCAGCTGCCCGCATCCCGGTGGCGCGGGTCGCCAACCTGCCGCAGGCCATCCGTGACCTGAAAAAGCAGAACATTTTTGTTTACTGTGCCGACCTGGGCGGTGCTCCGCTGGAAAAGACCGATCTTTCCGGCCCGGTGGCGCTGGTGCTGGGCAGCGAGGGCGCAGGCCCCGGCGCACTGGTGCGCAAACTGTGCGATGCCGCCGTTACGCTGGATATGGCCGGTGGCAAAACCGGTGTGGACAGTTATAACGTCAGCGTGGCCGCCGGTATTTTGATGTACAACATCATGCAGCGCCGCAAGTAACGGCTGCGCAAAAAAAGGAATCCCATACCAAAGGGGAGAACAACATGCCAAGCAAACGTACAAATGATTCCGTGGACCGCATTCTGGAAGAGCTCAGCCATGAGCAGGCCGAACGCGGCATCCGGGATAGTGTAACAGACCGCCAGGTGGATGCCATCCTGCAAAGCCTGGGCCACGGCAGCATGGAGGAATCCTCCGGCGGCGGTTCGGCATTGGGGCCCATCCAGAAAGAGGACCTGCCGGATATCACGCTGGGCAAAGGCAATAATTTTAACACCGAGGACCGGTTTTCCACCGCTGTGCTGGACGACCTGCTGGGCGATCTGCCCAGTATGCGGGCTGCCAAAAAGAATAAACCCGGCCCCGCTGCCCCGGCCCGCCGGCCTGCTTCTGTGCCGGAGCCGCGCCGCATGCCGGAAGTTGAGCCTAAAGTAGAAAAACAAAATAATATACAAACTGTACAACCGACTCAGCCGGTGCGCTCGGAACCTGTTCCGCAGCCTGCCCGCCCTGCCCCGGCACAAACTGCGCCCCAGCAGCCGGCCCCGCAGGTACAGCCAGAGACAAGACCGGCCCCGCAGCCGGAACCAAGACCGGCGGATGCAACATCAGGGGATACCACCCGCACCAGCATCATTAAAGCCTTTTTGGGCCGCATGGTGCCGGAAGCGGACAGCAAGTCCTTGGATGCAGGCAAAAAAGATTTTACCAACTTTTTTGGCACCAGCGTGGCCGTTGTTCCGGATGATATGAAGTCCGAGCAGGAGCGCCAGCAGACTCCCAAGAAAAAGGGCTTATTTGGCTTTGGATATGCTACCGATACCGGGGAGTTTGAGCCGATCAATGTTTCGGTCAGCGGCAGGGTGGAAAACCAGAGCACCCAGCGGCTGGAAGAACAACTGCCCCGGTTGCAGGATGGTTTGCCACAGGATGAACCGGACGAGATGGAACTGCGCGAGCAAGAGCCGCCCCGCCACTACGCTGCAAAGAAAAAAGGCTTTTTTGCCAGCCTGTTCGGCGGCAAAAAGCACGATGTCTATGACGAGCTGGAATCCTATGACCCGTATGAGGGCGAGCCAGATACAGCCCCGGTAGAAAACTGGGAGGTTCCGGAACAGCCCCGGGAGGAGCCGGAAACAAAGGAAACGGGCGAGATGCCCCGCCTGACCGCTACCAACGCAGGGCTTTCCATCTCCGGGCGGCAGACTTCCCAGTTTGCCGCCACAGGCAAACCGCTGCTTCCGAAGGATGAGCCGGCCCCGCAGCCGGAACCTCAGCCCAATGTTTACCGCAAAAATAAAAAGCGGGATACCGTGGAGTTCACCCCCCGCAAGGAGCGGGAACGCACCATGCCGTTCACTCGGCCTGCCCCCCGCCGCGAAGCGGAACCCGTGGGCGAGCCGGTCATGACCCCAAACGATACGGTGCAGCCGCAGCCCGCGCCTGCCCCGCAGGCGACCACCGGTTTTACCATGCAGCTGGGGGACGAGCCCGCACCGGAAAGCACCCAGTCGTTCCTGCATGAACTGAACGCAGCCCTGCCGCCACGCCGCAAAAAGCCTGCGCCCAAAGCTGCCCCCGTGCAGGAAGAACCCGCCAGCGGCGATACCTTTGAGGAACTGCCGCAGGAGCTGGCCCAGACCCTGACCGGGCAAATCCGCCTGAGCGAGATTGCCGAAGGGGTGGAAGAGCAGCCGGAAGAACCGAAAAAGCCCGCCCCGAAAAAAGAGGAAGAAAGCTTTGAGGAGCTGATCGGCCCCCTGGTGGATGAAAAGCCCAATACCGCGGAATTTGTGCGCGGCATTGAACAGTCCATCAACCTGGAAAAGATCAAATCGGATTCAAAGGCAAAAACAGAAAAGACCGATACTGATTATCAGGCGGCTGCCCAGTACCTGAGCGACCCCAACGCCGGGGCGGAGCCGGAAGCACCGGAACAAAAAAAGCCCGGCAAAGGCTTTAACATCCTCCGGTTTGCAGGCAAGCCGAAGGACGAAACCACCCCCGATGGCGAAGCGCCTTTTGCCGCACAGGCCGCCGTCCTGCACCGCCACGAATACGAAAGCACCGATGATGCCCCCGTGGTGCGCCATGACCTGGAACTGCGGGTGATGATCACCACCGGCACAGCAATCGCTGTGGGCGCTGCAGCCTTGATTATGATCGTTCTGGGCACTATGGCGGCCACCGGAGCCAATCTTGGCCCGCTGGATACCACAGCCAGCACCAAGCCGCTGCTGGTGACCATGCTGATCCTGCTTGCTGCCAGCGCGGCTCTGTGCTGGCAGACGATGCTGGGCGGCCTGGCCGGGCTGATCAACATGCGCCGGGGCAATACCGCAGATACCATGCCCGCCATGGCCGCGGTGGCCTCCATCCTGCAATGTATCATGTTTTTGGCAAAGCCGGAATGGTATAACCCCGCAACCCTCTGCCTGATGACCGGCCCCGCAGCGCTGCTGCTGTGCGGCAACGCTGCAGGCAAGGCAATCGACGCCCACACCATCCGGGATAACTTTACCCTTGTCAGCGCCGGGATGGACCACGCTGTGGCATATCGGCTGAAAGATGCCGGGGTACTGCGCACCGTGACCGCCGGGCTGGCGGAACCGCGCCCCAATGTGCTGGTCAGCCGTCCCACCCGCCTGATGAAAGGCTTTTTGGCGGGCAGCGAATCCCGCCGCACATCGGATAAAAACCAGCAGCAGTTTGCCCGCATCCTGCTGGGCTGCGGTGTGGCTGCATTCCTGTTCACTCTGCTTTACCGCAAGGATGCCGGAACGGCGTTCACTGCGCTGGCCGGTGTACTCTGCCTGGGCGCGCCGCTGGCCGGTACGCTGATCTCCGCCATGCCCATGCGTTTGATGCAGCGCAGTGCCGCGCAGATCGGCGCGGTCATCCCCGGTTGGAAGGATATCCGACTGCTGGGCCGTGTGAACGTGCTGCAGGTCACGGCGCAGGATCTTTTCCCCAAAGGGTGCATTACGCTGCGCGGCATCAAGCCGGTGCGCAAAGAGGATATTGAGCTGGCCATCATCTACTCCGCTTCCATGCTGGCCGATGTGAATACCCCGCTGAAAGATATCTTCCTTGGCATGACGGGCGATAACCGCAAGCTGCTGTGCAAGGTGGAAAACCTGGAAACGCTGGACGGCCTGGGCTATGTGGGCTGGATCAACGGCGAGCGGGTCATGATCGGCTCCCGCCGGCTGATGGATACCTATGATATCCAGCTGCCCAGCATGGAATATGAACGCCGCCATACCGTGAACCAGCGCCGGGTCATCTACCTGGCGGTTTCCGGCAAGCTGTTCAGCATGTTCCAGGTGGCTTATCAGAGCGATCCCGATACCGCCGCCGTGCTGGATTCCCTGCGCCGCGCCGGACTTTCGCTCATTGTGGACTGCGATGACTTTAACTGCGATGAAGCGCTGCTGCAGACTGCTTATAACCTGCCGGTTGGTACCGTCAAGGTGCTGAGCGGCAAGGAACACAAGGCGCTGGAGCCCGCTGTGGCCTGGCTGCCGGAAAGCGAAGGCAGCATGCTGCACCTGGGCAGCTTTGCCAGCTTTGTCGGCGGCCTGGAAGCCGCTGCGGGTGCGGCAGAGGGGGAACACCGTTCTTCGATGGTGCTGTCGGCCTCGGTGCTCATCAGCTGCATTCTTGCCATGATCATGGCGCTGGCCGGCGGCCTGGCCGGGCTGCCGCTTCCGGCACTGGCCTTGTATCAGGTCGCTTGGGCGGTTCTGGCCATGATATTCCCCCTGATCCAGAGATATTAAGGGCAATACCGCATAATTCTAAGTGCCGATACGGCGAGCGAGGTGCGGCAGCTGCTAAGCCAAAAGCGCAGATAATACTGGATGCTGCAAAGGTGAGCGCCGCCAGTGGCGGAAACAGCGAACCGAAGCAGGGGCAGCGGTCGCAGAGTGCGAGGGGCTTTTGCCCCCGAAGCACGATGCGGGTACCGCAACCCGACATTATCGAGCATTTTGGCAACGCAGATGCCGTGCCGCAGCTGCCGGAGCGGTGCTTAAGCCGCAAGGCGGGAATTGTGCGGTGTTGCCTAAGGGATATCTGAAAACAAAGAATTGGATTGAGTTTTCGGCTTTTCAGATATATCCCAAGCGTTTTTGCGGGAAAAATAAAAACGGGAACGACATAAAAAGGAATGGTGCAACCATGTACCGCACAATTCAACATCAGATGAGCATTGATGACTACCTGCCGCCCTATGAAGGCGAGCTGGTACAGGAGAACCGCTGGGTGCGCCTGGCCCAGGCCATTGACTGGGATGCCATTGAACAGGAGTACAGCGGCCATTTTGCTGCTGGCGGCAAGGTGGCAATTCCGGCCCGCATGGCGTTCGGCGTGCTGGTGATTCGTGCAGCGTGCCGCACAACGGACAGCGAAACGGTGGAGATCGTGCGCGAAAGCCCCTACCTGCAATACTTTTTGGGCTTTGATTCCTTTACCTATGATGTGCCGTTTTCTTCCCGCAGCATGGAGCGGTTCCGTACCCGCATTTCCCCCGCCCGTGTGCGGGAAGCCGTAGCGCTGCTGCGCGGCTTTGAAACCAACAAGGGCAGTAAAAAATGAAAAAGGGCCGCATGGCTCCGGGCAGCTGCTCCGAAGCGTGCGGCCATGTTATGCCCTGCAACCCCAACCTTTGCAACAGATAGGAGAATTATGGAAATTATTGTTGATGCTTTTTTGGATGCACTGATCGACGGCGTAAAAATGCTGCCGTTTTTGTATCTGGCATATCTGCTGATCGAATGGCTGGAACGCAACCATGGCGAGCGAATTGAAAAAGCGCTGGCTGGCGGCGGCCACTGGGGCTTTGTGCCCGGCGCACTGCTGGGCTGCGTACCACAGTGCGGGTTTTCGGCGGTAGCGGCCAACTTTTATGCCAGCCGGGTCATTACCCCCGGCACGCTGCTGGCCGTGTTCCTGGCAACATCGGATGAAGCCATCCCCCTGCTGGCGGCGGAGCCTACCCTGTGGAACAAGCTGGGCCTGCTGCTGGTGCTCAAAATCGTGTTTGGCATTGCAGCCGGTTTTGTGTTGGATGTTCCGCTGCGTCGCACCCTGCCCAAAGGGCTGTATGGCGGCTATGAGGGCCATGCCGATGAGGTGGACTGCCACGAAGAACACGAGGAACACAGCAGCATTTTCCTGGCGGCACTGCGTCACACGCTGGAAATTTTTGTGTTCATCTTGGTGTTCAGCTTTATCATTGGGCTGATCTTTGGCCTTGTCGGGGCGGATTCCGCCGCGGCATTTCTGGGCAGTTTGGGCATTTTCCAGCCCATGATGGCCGCGCTGATTGGTCTTGTACCCAACTGCGGTGCCAGCGTGCTGCTGGCTCAGCTGTATATGGGCGGGGCTATTACCTTTGGCAGCTTTTTTGCGGGGCTGTGCTCCGGCGCAGGTATCGGCCTGGCTGTGCTGTGGCGTGTCAACCCCAGCTGGAAACAGAACCTGTTCATGACAGGGCTGCTCTGGTTCTGCGGCACCTGCTGCGGTATTTTGCTGCAATGGGTGGTGTAAGAGCTGCCGGCGGCCATAACCCGTAAAATAATAAGTAGGGGACGATGCGGAAGCAATCGTCCCGCCCGCCGGGCCTTGCCACGCTGCTACCCCCAAAACGTGGGAAGAACCCTGCCGTGCACGCAAAGGCTCTCCCTCCAAATACCAATTTACCCCCAAAACAAAAAACAAACGCCGCAGGGAGCATCACGCACTCCCTGCGGCGTTGTCATTTATATCGTCTCGCCTTCAGCCTCTGCAGCCGGTTTCTTCTTCCCAGTCGCCGAAATCTTCGGCTTTGGCGATGGTGGTAGGGTCCACCTTGCCGTCCTCCGTCAGCTTAACGGATTCGGTTTTGTCCTGTACCGGGTTCACGTTCGGCACATCGTCACCGCTCTGGATGGGAATGGTAACGCCGTCATCTTCCTGCGCGGGTTCTTCCACCGGGGCAGCAGGCTCCGCTACAGGGGCCTGCTCAGCGGGGGCAGGTTCCTCAATCGGTGCGGGCTGTTCCTCGTCCGGGGCAGGCTCTGCCGCCGGTTCTTCTGCGGGGGGTTCCTCGTCGGCATTTTCTTCGGTTTCGTCCGCATCTTCGGTGCTTTCGGAAGCTTCGCTGTCGTCAAATGCGGAGTCATCCACAATATGTTCGCTCTCTTCGTCCTGAGCCAGATACTTGCTGACAACATAAACGCCAACACCGATGGCTGCGCCCAGCACAATGGGAATCAGATGAAATTTTGCCATAGTAATTTCTCCTTTCGTGCGCGGGCAACTGGCCCGGCAGCTGTTTGGGGCGGTTGTGCCTGGAACGATTGGCACAACCTTAAATTAGTGTCAGTATAACACCCTGCGGGGCAGAAATACAAGTCAAATTTGTTAAAAGTTACACAAAATCCAAAAACGCGAACTCGCTGCCTTACATCTTGTGGTCAGCAAACAGCGGGTCATCCTGCCACAGTACGGTGTGCCCGGCGGCGCGGGTGGCGTTCAAGTCAATGATGCGCTGGTTGCCAGAGCCGCGGAACCGCAGCGAAATATCGTGCTGCGCGGGGATGAATTCGCCGTCCACCAGCACATCGATCAGGCTCAGCATCTCGTCCGTCACTTCGCAGCGGGCGTGGCTGGGCTGCAAAAGTTCGGTTTCGTATACATTGCCGGTGTAGCACCAGATGGTTTTGTGGGGGTACAACACCCGTACTTCGTGCAGGAACGGCACCAGCGCACGCTGGTTTTCCGGCTCAAAGGGTTCGCCGCCCAAAAGGGAAAGCCCATCAATATAATCCGGGGCAAGGCTGCCCAAAATTTCATTGCGCACGGCTTTATCAAAGGGCAGGCCATAACCAAAATCCCAGGCAACGGCGTTAAAACATTCCGGGCAGTGGCGGCGGCAGCCGGAAACAAACAGACTGGTACGCACGCCCGTGCCGTTGGCAATATCACAGTATTTTATGGTTGCGTAGTTCACGCGGGGAGCCTCCTTATAAAATGCAACACTATATCTTGTATAGTGCTGCGGCAAATCATCACAATAGGCAGGTGCCTTGCACCAGTATACCAGGCGTGCCGGGCAAAAGCAAGCGGCCAGGGAACAATAAAATCACATATCATCGCAGCTTTGAAAAAAAGTGCCTATTTTACCCAAAAAGCCAGCGCTTTTTTCGGCGTTTTGTTTTGAAATCTTTTTGAACGTCCCATCGCGCTATATGGCATATATGGATGCTATTTGAAGACTATATACAATATATTGTGGTGTATTGGCTTGACTTTGCCGGGTCGATGCGGTAAGATAAATACGCTCGCCAAAATCATGGAGCGGTTTTGGCGTGGGGTATCAACCCGGCAGCTTTTATTGAGGTAAGGAGATAACAGTTCATGAAGATCATCAAGCGCAACGGCAGCGAGGCCGTTTTCGATATATCCAAAATTATTGCAGCGGTGACCAAAGCCAACAACGTTGTTGCCTCCAACCAGCGCTTGACCAAGGAACAGATCACGGCCATTGCCGACGATGTGGCGCAGGAATGCCAGAGCCGCAACCACGCTATGAACGTGGAGGAGATCCAGGATCTGGTGGAAGACGCCATCATGCAGACCAAAGCGTATGAGGTGGCCCGCAAATATATCACCTACCGCTATGTACAGAGCCTGCGCCGTACCCATAACACCACCGACGATCGCATTCTGTCCCTCATCGAGTGCAACAATGAGGAAGTCAAGCAGGAAAACGCCAATAAAAACCCGACCGTCAACAGCGTTCAGCGCGATTATATGGCCGGCGAGGTCAGCAAGGATCTGACCATGCGTATGCTGCTGCCTGCCGAGATTGTAAAGGCACATGAGGATGGCATCATTCATTTCCATGATGCTGACTATTACGCCCAACATATGCACAACTGCGACCTGGTCAACCTGGACGACATGCTGCAGAACGGCACGGTTATTTCTGGTACCCTCATCGAAAAACCGCATTCTTTCTCCACGGCCTGCAACATTGCCACCCAGATCATTGCGCAGGTGGCATCCAACCAGTACGGCGGCCAGAGCATCAGCCTGACCCACCTGGCACCGTTTGTGGATATCAGCCGCAAAAAGATCCGCCGCGATACCGAAGCGGAGATGAAGGAACTGGGCATTGATCCCGGTGAAGAAAAGCTCTCCCAAATCGTTGAAGCTCGTCTGCGCGAGGAAATCAAGCGCGGTGTGCAGACCATCCAGTACCAGGTCGTTACCCTGATGACCACCAACGGCCAGGCACCGTTCATCACGGTATTCATGTACCTGAACGAAGCGGGCGAAAACCAGCGCCTGAAATCTGACCTTGCCATTATCGTGGAAGAAATGCTCCGCCAGCGCTACCAGGGTGTTAAGAATGAAAAGGGCGTCTGGATCACCCCCGCGTTCCCCAAGCTGATCTATGTGCTGGAAGACGATAATATCCGCGAAGGCACCCCCTATTTCTACCTGACCAAGCTGGCCGCCAAATGCACCGCAAAGCGCATGGTGCCGGACTATATCAGCGAAAAGAAGATGAAGGAATACAAGCTGTCTAAGGGTGAGACCGAGGGCAACGGCGATGTATTTACCTGCATGGGCTGCCGCAGCTTTTTGACCCCCGACCGTTCCGGCACTGGCTGGAACAACGTGGCCAACGCCCAGAACTATGTGCCGGGCAAGCCGAAGTACTATGGCCGCTTCAATCAGGGTGTTGTTACCATCAATCTGCCGGATGTGGCCCTGTCCTCCGGCGGTGAGCCGGATAAATTCTGGAAAATTTTTGATGAGCGCCTGGAACTGTGCCACCGCGCCTTGCAGTACCGCCATAACCGCCTTAAGGGTACCCTGTCCGATGCGGCACCCATTCTGTGGCAGTACGGCGCTCTGGCCCGCCTGAAAAAGGGCGAGCCCATTGATAAGCTGCTGTACGGCGGCTACTCCACCATCAGCCTGGGCTATGCGGGCCTGTATGAATGCTGCAAATATATGACCGGCAAGAGCCATACCGATCCCGCCGCAAAGCCCTTTGCCCTGAGTGTGATGCAGCACATGAACGATAAGTGCAACGAGTGGAAAAACGCTGAAAATATTGATTACTCGCTGTACGGCACCCCGCTGGAATCCACCACCTACAAGTTTGCCAAGTGCCTGCAAAAGCGGTTTGGCATTGTGCCGGGCATTACGGACCGCAACTATATCACCAACAGCTACCATGTGCATGTGACCGAGCAGATCGATGCGTTCACCAAGCTGAAGTTTGAAAGCGAGTTCCAGCGCCTGTCTCCGGGCGGTGCCATCAGCTATGTGGAAGTGCCCAATATGCAGGATAACCTGGAAGCTGTCATCAAAGTGATGCAGTTCATCTATGATAACATCATGTACGCAGAGCTGAACACCAAGAGCGACTACTGCCAGGTGTGCGGCTATGACGGCGAGATCAAGATCGTGGAGGACGACGGCAAGCTGGTGTGGGAGTGCCCGCACTGCCATAACCGCGACCAGAGCAAGCTGAACGTTGCCCGCCGCACCTGCGGCTACATCGGTACCCAGTTCTGGAACCAGGGCCGCACCGCCGAAATCAAGGACCGCGTGCTGCATCTGTAAAACGTATAAAGATAATAGAATAAACAAAATGAGGCGTATCCACGATATATGGATACGCCTCATTTTGTTGCTAAGATAAATGAAACGGTTGAATTATAGAGGGGGTATTCTGATGTATTTGAGGGGAACTTATTTTGGTTGTAATTTTATTTATTGTTTTTGGAAATGACTTTGTAATAATATGAATAAACGGAATAGCTCTAAGCGATTGAAAAAACTCAATTCTTATGATATAATAAATTACACTTACAGTGAAATATATTTCAAACAGATGAGGTGGAAGTATGCTGAAAAATAATATAGAGGTCGATGTAAAGGTAAAATGTATAGAAGCTGCGACCACGCAGGCAAAGCTGGCTGAAGAAGTTGGAACCACGCCGTCGTATGTAAATCGCCTGATAAAGAAGAAAGACGGAATTGTAAATAACACATTTTTGCAGATGTTAGAAAAGCTTGGTTATGATGTAGAACTGACCTATGTGAAAAGGGAAATATAAGGCGAGGAGGATACAGTGATGCGAGGCAAAAGTATAAATCTGTTTCTGATGGATGGTGAGGCCGGTGGCAGAATAAAATGTACACTGGCGAATTGGACAGGTATTGCATATAAAATTCCTCGGACAGAGCTTGACCGCTGCAAGGAACGAGAGGATTTAAAACAGAGTGGTGTTTATTTCCTCTTTGGTACTTCAGACACCACTGGAAAAGGTGTTGTTTATATTGGACAGGCTGGAGCAAGGAAAAACGGTGAAGGTATTCTGAATCGCCTGCAGGAGCATAAGAGAAATCCAGAAAAAGATTACTGGACAGAAGCCATCGTATTTACCACATCCAATAATTCATTTGGACCCACTGAGATAAGCTATCTTGAAAACCGTTTCTGTAATTTGGCACTGCAAGCGAATCGCTATGAGGTCAAAAATGGAAATGATCCTACGCCGGGTAATATTACAGAAGAAAAAGAATGCGAACTGGAGGAGTTCATTGATTATGCAAAAGTAATCATGGGAACCTTGGGACATAAGCTGTTTGAACCTATTACCAAGCCAGTTGAAGTAAAAACGGAAGTTGAAGAAAAACAGGCGGATGATATCGGGAAATTGTATCTGAAAAGAACCATTAAAACAATCGGTACGGTCGAAGCCGTTGGAATGCAGACTGCAGAAGGCTTTGTGGTTTTGGCGGGAAGCCACATCTCTCCATCGGACGATGATACGATTCCGGAAGTTATCAGAGAAAAAAGGAAAAAGACTGCTTTTGATGCTGACGGGAAACTGATAGAGAATTTGCTGTTTACCAGTCCTTCCTATGCTGCAATGTTTGTGATTGGCAAGAGTGCGAATGGACTGACAAGCTGGAAGGATGCTGATGGACATACACTTAAGAGCTTGGAATCTAAAATTGATGAATAAATGTTGCGGATGAAGCAATGTTGAAGTTTATAATCCTAAGACTTGTATAGGAGGTGATAGTATGGTTGTTGCGAAAGAAAGCTATGCCTATATATAGAAAAGAAAAATCTATACCGTAAAGCAACCGCCCGGTACAAATCCTGTACCGGGCGGCTGCTTTATGATGAAATAGCAGAGAATGGCAGAAAGTTACAACTGGTCGATGGTGGGGTAGCTGTCAATGGCACCGTAGCGCTGCACACTGTAACCGCAGAACCGGTTGGAAAAATCCAGCCACTGGTTCAGCTGGTCCGCCTGCAGAGCGGGCAGGGCGGCGCGGTCCACCCCGTTTTTGTGCAGCTGCCACAAGAACGAGCCGATGAACCCGTCCCCGGCGCCGGTGGTATCCACGGCCTTTACCGGCTTGCTGGCGGAAAAACCGTGGGCGGTGCGGGTGTAAGCGTGGGCACCGGCGCTGCCGCAGGTGTAGAGCACCAGCTGTACATGGCCCACAAACAGGCTGGGCAGGGCGGCTTCAATATCACTGGTGCCGGTCAGAAATTCCAGCTCTTCGTCCGAGATTTTGACCACATCGGCCAGCGGCAGGAACTCCAGCACCGTGCGGCGCAAAGCATCACGGTCCGGCCACAGCGGAAAGCGCAGGTTGGGGTCAAAGTCAATGATAGTCCCGGCGCTGCGGGCTGCGGCAATGGCAGTTTTGTGGGCTTCCCGCATGGGGCTTTCCACCAGGGCAACGCTGCAAAAATGCAGGGCATAGGCGTTGGCAAACAGGCTGGTATCCACCTGCTCAGGGGCGTACAGCAAATCGGCTGAGGGCTTGCGGTAAAAACTGAACGTCCGGTTGCCGTCCGCTTCCAGCGAAACAAAGGCCAGGGCGGTGTTGGCTTTGTCCGTCAAACAGATGTGGCTGGTATCAATGCCGCAGGCAGCCAGTTCATCAATGATCTTGTGGCCGAACGGGTCATCTCCCAGCTGGGTCAGCAGGGCAGAATCCCCACCCAGGCGGGCATAAGCACCGCACACGTTGGCGGGCGCGCCGCCCACACGGGGGCTGAAAGAAGGAACCTCGGCAAAGGAACAGCCGGTTTTGGACGGAATCATATCGATCAGCGCTTCGCCGATCGCATACAAGGTATCATGTGCCATGGAATGTCCTCCGTTAAATCGAAAGGGAATACAGGGTGCTGCCTGCGCCGCAAAGCTGCACGGCAACCTTGCCCGCTGCCGGGTAATACCGGGTGGAAAGCACCGCGGCACCGTCGTTCAGGAATATTTCCAGAGAGGAAGCATCCCCCACAACACGCAGGCTGCGGCAGGGGGCATCCAGCACAGCCTTGCGCTCGGTGCGCCCGGCGGCAATCGCTGCATCGGTAAAGCGCAGGGTACAGGTGCGGTCCGATTCGGTGTAAGTCAGGGTCAGGCCGTTGGCAATGGTCAGGACAAAATCCCCGGCGGGGGAGGCGGTCAGGTCAAAGCAGGGGTCCGTTTCAACCGTTTCGCCGTCTGCCGGCTGGCGGGCTTCGCCGCGCAGGGCGTTCAGCTCGGCGGCGGGGGCTTGCAGCAGGCAGCCATTGCCGTCCTGGGTCAACACGCGGGGCAGGGTCAGGCAGTGCTGCCAGCCATACTCCACGGTGGGGTTGGTGTAATCGGCATCCGGCATGCCCATCCAGCCAAACTGGATGCGGCGGCCATCCGCGGCGGCAAAGCTTTGGGGCGCGTAATAGTCAAAGCCATCGTCCAGGGCGTGGAATTCGCTCAATGTGCAATCGGTGCGCCAGTCACCCTGCAGGGCAAAGTAACCGCAGCCGTACACGTTCTGGCAGGTAATGCCCTGGGGCGATACCGCCAAAAACCACTGGCCATCCAGCTCAAACAGGTCGGGGCATTCCCACATGTAGCCAAAGGCTTTGGGGGTAGTGATGGTGTTGATGTGGTTCCAGTGCAGCTTGTCGGCGCTTTCAAACACCAGCACTTCGCCATGGTCGTCCAGTGTTCGGGCACCCAGCACCATATAGTAGCGCCCATCCAGTGCAAACACTTTGGGATCGCGCACATGGCAGGTCAGCCCGGCGGGATAATCCTGGTTGTACATCAGGCAGCGCTTGTTGTCCAGATGGATGGCATCGCGGCTGGTGGCAAGGCAGACATTGTGCCCGCGCCCCTGCTTGATGTAGTCATATTCGCCGGGGTGCTTGACATTACCGGTATAGTACAGGTACAGCATGCCGTCCTCCACCAGAGCAGAGCCGGAATAAACGCCATGGCAGTCAAACGGTTCGTCCGGGTACAGCATTACGGGCAGGCGTTCCCAGTGGAACAAATCGCGGCTGCGCACGTGCCCCCAGTGCTTGACCCCTCCCGTGGGGTCAAACGGGCCGTACTGATAAAACACATGGTATTCATCGCCGATCTGGCACAGCCCGTTGGGGTCGTTCAGCCAGCCCACAGGGGGCTGAACATGCAGCTTTTGCCGGTGGGGATCCGCCGCCGCGCGGGCAGCCCCGGCGGCTTCCACCATGGGGACAAGACGCTTCAAATCACGCTGCAAGGCATTCATAACAGGTAGCTCCTTATTGATTGAGAGGGGAAAACATCAGGCTTTGGCTTCCTCGGCTTCGGGGGTCCAGATCACCCAGGTCACAGCGAAGGAAACGCCGAAGGAAATTGCCATCATGATGAGGTACTGCAGCGGCATGTGCAGATGCAGCAGGATGCCGAAGATGCCGGTCACGCCGGTGCCGGTGGCACCAAGGCCGGTCACACTGGCATACAAAGCGCCGCAGGCACCGCCGGCCAGACCGCCGATAAAGGGCTTAAAGTAGCGCAGGTTGACGCCGAAGATGGCGGGCTCGGTAATGCCCATGCAGGCAGAAAGGGCGGAGGGCAGGGCCATAGACTTAACTTTGGCGTTCTTGCTCTTGAGGGCAACGGCAAAAGCGGCACCGCCCTGGGCAACGTTGGCGGCACTGGCCAGGGGCAGCCAGTAGGTGAAGCCAAACTTGGCCAGCTGGCCAAGGTCGATCAGGGTGTACATATGGTGGATACCGGCCACAACGGTGACGGCGTACAAACCGCCCATGATGAAGGAACCGATGCCGAACGGCAGCTGAATTAAAGCCTGAACGCCGTTGATGATGCCGTCCTCCAGCGTGGTGAAGATTGGGCCGATGACAGCGAGGGTGAGATAACCGGTAACGAAAACGGAGACCAGCGGGGTAACAAACAGGTCAATCATGGCGGGCACAACTTTGTGCAGCCGCTTTTCAATCTGGCACATCAGCCACACGGCAATGATAACGGGGATAACGTGGCCCTGGTAGCCGACCAGCGGAATTTTGTACAGCCCGCCAAACACCGACTGGTAGGTCTGCACGCCCTCAGAAGCAACGGTCCAGGCGTTCTGCAGGTTGGGGTGAATCATGATCATGCCGATGACAGCACCCAGGAACTGGTTGCCACCAAACACCTTTGCGGCGGAGAACGCGATCAGGATAGGCAGGAAGGTGTACGCCGTGTTGGAGAACAGCTGGGCAAACACATAGATGGAACCGCTGGTATCAATGTTCAGGAAGCCGTTGTTGACCATAAAGTTCAGCGCTTCCATAATGCCCATCAAAAAGCCGGAAGCCACGATGGCCGGGATGATGGGAACAAAGATATCGCCCAGCGTCTTGATGGCCCGCTGGTACCATGGTGCTTTGGAAGCGGCAGCCTGTTTGACTTCCTCCTTGCTGGCACCGGTGATTCCGGCCAGGGCGGTGAACTCGTCATACACCTTGTTCACAATGCCGGTGCCGAAGATGATCTGCAGCTGGCCCTGGGCTTCAAATACGCCCTTGGCGCCCTCAGCATTTTCAAGCTCTTTTTTGTTCACCTTGGAATTATCCGCAATCACCAGGCGCAGGCGGGTTGCGCAGTGTGCGGCCGATACAATGTTGGAAGCACCGCCGATGTTGTCCAGTACCTGCTGGGCTGCTTTCTTGTAATCCATGTTGCACGCTCCTTCTTTTATCTGTTGGCCCGGTAGGAGGTTCCGGGGCCTGTTTCATTTGACAGCTTTATTATATACGAAGGTGAGTGCTTTTTCTATTGACCAAACGACCCAACTTGCAAAGATTCTGTTATCGATTTCACACAGTTTCACACCGTTCTTTGGTAAAATGCACAAAAAACAGGGGACTGCATGGAAAGGGTGCACAAAACAAAAACTTCCCCGCAGTGATGCAGGGAAGTGTGGCGCAAAGGATGCCTGTTATAGCGACCAGACATTTTCATCTGAGTTGTCATCCCCGGTGGAGGCCCGGCATTTTAACTCATAATCCAGCTTGATCATCTGCGGCTCGGCATGGGGGTCCGCCAGCATGTCCAGCAGCAGGCGGGCGGCTTTGTCCCCGGCGGTGCGGTAATGCAGATGGGCGCTGGTCAGCGGCACATAGGCAACGCGGCCAATGCGGTTGTCGCCCACAGCGGCAATCATGATGTCCTCCGGCACCCGCAGACTGTGGCTGCGGCAGTATTGCAGCGCACCCAGGGCGATGGAGTCGGTCGCGCAGAACAGGCAGTCCAGCCCCGGCGCACGGCCAAACAGCTGCTCCGCCTGGTGGTAGCCGGATTCCATGTTGAACTTGGCAATGCTCATTCGCTGCGGCTGGGGCACGAGACCTGCATCCCGCAGCGCACTGTCAAAGCCTTCGCGCCGGGCAAGGCCGACGGCTTTGTCCAGCAGAGTCACGCCCAGGTAGCCCGGCTTGCGCCGCCCCTTTTGCAGCATGTGGGCGGTGGCTGCCTGCGCCGCGCCGAAATCATCGTGGAACACGCAGCTGAACCCGGGATACTGCTGCCCCACGATTACCACCGGCACATGCAGGCTTTGCAGCACCGCGTGGTGTTCCGGGGTAAACATGGTGGCAATCAGGATAATGCCGTCCACCGTATCATGCCGCAGGGTATCCAGCGCGCGCACTTCGCGGGTGTTGTCGTTGGCGGTGTTGATCAGCAGCAGCTGGTAGTTATGGTCGTCCAGTACCCGGCTGATGCCCTCCACCATGCGGGCGCAGCTTTCGCTGCTCAGCCGCGGCATGATCACCCCGATCTGCCGCGTGCGGCGGGTGCGCAGCATCTGGGCCTGCATACTGGGGCGGTAGCCGGTGGCTTCCACCGCAGCGGCAATCTGGGCGCGCTTTTCGGCGCTTAAGTACCCACCATTAAAATAGCGGCTGACCGCTGCCTTGGATACCCCGGCATATTGGGCAAACGCGGTAATGTTCATAGGCCGCACTCCTGTCCGGCTGCCGGCGGGGGAAACCTGCCGGTGCACTTTTTTATCAGTATAATGCAGAAACTGGCAGGGTGCAACGGGAAAGAGCGGAGAAAAGAAAAATAAGAATGAATGGCATGAGGCAAAGAACAAAATAGACAAAAAACGGGGATTGAATTTGTGCTTTTGATGGAGAAAGAAGAATGAAAGCTGAATACAAAAAGCACACAGCTAAAAAGATTTACCGGAATGAATTTGGTGTAAAAGTTATCTTCCGCGCTGGCACAGGATGAAAAGATATGCTATAATATAATATTAGTTACACGATGAAAAAGTAAGATGCCCTGATGCCAGTGCGGATGTGCGCAGGGCAATGATATGTGTTTAGTGAGGAAAAAGAATGGGACTGCTGCAAAAAATTCAGGCAAAAACCGAGGAAGCCCGCGCGAAGGAAAAGATCCGCCCGCTGCTGGAAAGCCGCATGATGCGGGACATCCTGCTGGAGATCGGCCAGCGCGGCAACGAAGTGCTGGACCCGCAGTCCGTTCCATTGGCTATGCGCCGCCGTGCCGCCCAACTTGCCAGCGAAAGCGGCCTGAGCGGCCTGAAGCAGTGCGCTGTGGATGAACTGCATCTGGACGAAGAGGGAATCACGCTGGTCTGTAAGGGGGAGCACACGGCATTTTTGTACGCAGACTATAACTATGAAAACATTGAGGATACCGACTGCCTGCCCGCTGTGGCCGAATACCTGGTGCAGCACATGCGCGGCTATTATAACATTACCCGCAGCTTTTACAGTGTGCCCAAAGCCAACGGCCATGTGGAGGAAAAGACTCGTGAGGTGACCGTGGTGCGCCACCACGAGGATACCCCCTTTGCCCCCGGCCCGGTGCAGAAACAGCATTTGTTCTGATGTACATGAGATATCCCCCAGTATACAGGAATTATGCCGCCCCGCATCTTGACGCGGGACGGCATTTTTGCTATACTAATTTAGTATCCGGCAGGAACCCAGAACATGGAGCATTCCCCAAGAGGTCGTAAGAGGGAGCACTCGAAATCACGCCTTGCGGGAAGCTCCTTGCAACAAAATTAAATAAGCAGATGTACTCAAGTGGTCGTAAGAGGGAGCACTCGAAAGTTTGCATCCGGCAGGTCGCCTTGTCCGCAGGAAATCCCATAACGGCGGGCTTTATCGGGTGTGTTGTACTCGTCTTTTCATCGTTATCTTGCATCGAATTCTCGCATTTTTCCCAAGCGCTGTGCGAGGCGGTGCGATAAAAACTAAATAAGCAGACGTATCGAAGCGGTCGTAACGAGATTGACTCGAAATCAATTTGACAGCAATGTCACGTGGGTTCGAATCCCACCGTCTGCGCCAAAAGCAGTACCTTGCGGGGTGCTGCTTATTATTTTTGCGGCAAACTATGCAAGGGTTGCAAGGTGGGATTCGAACAGCCCGTGCCCGGCGCTCTGCGTCCCGCCGGGCTGCAACAGTCCTGCGGACTGTTGCAAGGGCGCGGGAGAATCCCACCGCCTGCGCCAAGTATCACTACTCAATTTCACATTGGGTAGTGATTTTTTTATTGCCGCTTTGCAAAATCCTCGTGCTTTTCTTATAGACATCTCCCCTTTATTTTCAAGTAGTGATTTTCGGGTTCGGTACAAATCATACCAGCAATCGCGGCAAATAGCTATTCACAGAACTACACAAGATTCTTCCCGCAGCTTGGGTACAAATTGACAGCAAAAAGACGGCACCTGATTTCTCAGATGCCGCCGCTGTTCAAATCACCACTTCTTTATGGGCTGCGCTTCGGGCAATGTCAGCGTGTTTGCCATCGTTCGGGCACTCAGGTTCTTGGATTGCGAATCCAGATGTGCGTAAATGTTGGCTGTGGTGGAAATATCGCTGTGACCCAGCCACTCTTGAATCTGCTTCATCGGTACGCCCTCTTTCAGCAATAGGCTGGCACAGGAGTGGCGCAAATCATGGAAGCGAATCCTGCGTAAACCGTTTTCTTTTAGCAACTGCGGAAAGCCTGTTGTCACGGAATCCGGCTGGATCAGATTTCCCATTGCATCCACAAATACATAGCCAAGGTACTCTTGATTATAGCAGTTGCCGCAGATTTTCTGGTTGTACTCCTGCTGCTCTTTGACAGCTTTCAAGCGCTCGGCAATCGGGTCTACCAGCGGCAAGGTGCGCAGACTGGATTTCGTTTTGGCTCGGTCAGCTTCTACCAAAATCTTCTTGCCATCGATGCGGGTGCTGGTCACAATGTGGCGAATGGTCAGCGTCTTGGCTTCAAAGTCGATGGCCTCCCACCGCAAGCCCATCACCTCGGCACGGCGCAGGCCGTAAAAGGCTGCAAGCTGGATAATCAGTTCCAGCTTATGCCCTTGGGCGACTTCAAAGAGCTTTTCCATCTCCTCGGCGCTGTAATAGCTTGCCATGAACGTCTGCGGCTTGGGGCGGTCTACCTTGTCCACCGGGTTGCTAGTGATCAGGTCGATGCGCACGGCGTATTTCAGCGCCTTGTGCAGATTGGCGTGGAATCGCAGGATAGAGGTATTTTTCAGCGTTTCCGCTTCGTGCAGATAAAAACTTTGGATTTGCCGCGGCTGCAGCCCTGCCAGCGTTACGCCCAGCGGTTCAAAGTAGGGAATGATGTGCTTTTCCACATTGAAGCAATAGGACGAGTAAGTAGTTTCCGTTACGGCTGTGCGCATCATTTTCAGCCAGTACCGCATATAGTCGCTGAATGCCATATCGGGGCTGAGTTCGGACACCTGACCCTTGGGAATCGTGAAGTCCTTTCGCGTTTCTGCCAGCATTTTTTCGGCGCGTTTTTTGTTGCCCTTGACGGGCAGCCCCGTGCCGATCCACGGCTGGCGGCGTTTGCCCGCCGAGTCCGTGTAACTCAGCACGATGTAATAAAATCCGTTTTTCTCCTGTAAGCGTCCTGCTACCATAGGCATCTCTCCTTTTTTCAAGTTGCTGCATTTTGGGTTCGGTACAACGATACCAGCAATCCTGCCGGAAAGCTATTCACAGAATTGCACAAGAACCGTCCTGCACATTGGGTGCAAACTGACATCATTCGCGCTCCCGTTCCCGTCTGCGGCGGCGTGGTCTGGGATGCAGCGGCATCCTGTTTTCCCGGTCAATACGGTTGGATTCGCGCGTGCGTTGAATACGCTTGATTGCTCCCTCTGCAATCTTGTCCTCTTTGCGGAGTTCCGCAATCTTGCAGGTCAGCGCCATGCGTTGGTCAGCCAACTCCGGCGGAGCATCCTTTCGGCGCATCTGCTTGACGATTTCCGCCCGCTGTGCGGCAAGGGTTTCTATCTGCTGGGACCGACTCTTGCGATAGTCCACGATGGCTTGCAAAGACGGGAACTTGTGGTCGTGAACAAAGGCGTGTTCTGCAAGGATTCTCTCGGTATCTTTCCAGATGCGCTCCAGTTCCGGGCGGTTGATGTGTGGCTGCTGCTTGGGTAAGATGCCCAGTTGGTAACAGTAGTACAGATATAAGCGGTGCATATGGGATTCCCCAAAGAATACTTCGAAGAAAATTTGAAGAATTCCTTTTCCTGTGTAATGGTTCTTGGGGCGATACCGTTTCGGCGTATACTGCTGGGGTGGATGTTTCAGCTCATACAGCCTTGGCCCATACAGCAAGTAATTGCTGCGCAGTCGGTCATCTATGGCTGCAAGATCGCATTCTTCTCCCAGCCTATAAAGTCGCACGGCTCGACCACCATCCCGCGCCCGGATCGTTGCATACTTGCGGTTGGGATCAGCGCCGAAAATATACCCTTGCCGATACAACGCCCTGTGGAAGTCCTCCGCAGTGCTGGCATCCTCACAGGCTTGGTCGATGGCCTCCCGCATCCGGGCGTACCGCGCCGGTTCCTTTGCCTTGGGCTGCTCCACCACCGACAAGCCGTACTCCCGGCACAGCTTGTCGGATGCTGCCCGGAACTCGGCATACTGACTGCGGCGCTGCTCATACTTCTTGCCGTCCACATAGGACACGGAATTTATCACAAAATGGTTGTGCAAATTATCCGTGTTCATGTGGGTGGCAACCAGCACTTGGAAACGCCTGCCCCAGACCTTGCGGGCCAGTGCCACGCCGATCTCATGGCATTGCTCCGGGGTGACCTCTCCTTCGCGGAAGCTTTGGTAGGCGTGGAGCGCCACCACGCCGTCTGCCTTACCAAAGCGTTCCTGTACAGCCCGCATATCTTCCCACGCATGGTCTGCCCTACAATGGATGCCGGTGACAAGCTGGGCGCTCTCGTTCAGCTTGGTCTTGGCATCGTTCTCTGCATAGTGGAGAGTCTGGGCAAGGGCATCGTATTCGGTTTTATCCGGGTTGGCCGCATAGTCAAGGACGCGCTGTAAGCTGTCCTTGATCGTCCAAATCTTAGTTACCGCCAATGAGCAAATCCCTCAAGCGGTCAGCACAAGTGCCGATTTCAGCACTCGTTGTAGGTGAACAGCTTTCTGCAATTTCATCCAATTTATCCAACACATCAAATACCTCCTTGGGCGGGTGTCCACCCGGTTCATATCCCAGCGCCCGCTGGCGTAAATACGCTGAGAGTGACAAGCCACACTTTTTAGCCAACATCGTCACTTTTTTCTTTTCAGTGACGCTGACGCGGACATTGATTCCAACGCTGCGCTTTCTCATGCGCCAGCAGCCTCACAGGGGTTCGGGGCTGTCCCCGTAGGGTTTTCTCTCCTCAAGCGCTCCGAGTGACGATGGTGACGATGGTGACGGTCTTTCTGGGATACCCCACCCCGATAATTGAGTTATGTCAATATCATCGTCACCACCGTCACCATCGTCACCATAGAAGCTCAAAAGGCGAACCTTGTTTTTTCGATGGGTTTTATATCGGATGTTTTTCGGTTCAAATACTTTATCAAAATACTTGGCCATATTGTAAGTGAACTGGTTCAGTTTGGCATTTTCAATACCTGCCGCTGAAAGCAACTCGGAGGCTGTTCCCTTCCAGTTTCCGACACTTTCGATGTACTTCGCCGCTTTCCACAAGTAGTCCGGCACAGCCTTGATCTCTCGTTCCTCTGCGGTTTCTTCATCTTCCAAAGTCCAGATGCAATTTTCTTCCCGCAAATGCAGCGTTCTATCGTCCATATCGCGTCCGGTAAGCAAAATGTCAGCAGTTTGGCTCATTCGCTTGCGCTGCATAACCCAGCTGGTATCTGCCACACCCATAAGACCTGTGGAGCCTGAAATCTGGTCAAATGGGTCGGATGCAGTTTGCTTGCGCAAGTGGTGAATCAGCAATATGCAGATGCCATACTTGTCGGCAATCTTTTTCAATGCCCCCGCTTCTTTATAGTCGTTTGTATACATCCCGCCGTTTCCATCGCTCACACGCACTTTTTGAAGTGTATCGATGACAATCAAGCCAACATCGCAGTATGTATGAATCAAAGATTCTACCTGCTCCTCTAAGCCCTGCCCAATACTCGGACATTCCGTTTGGAGAATCAGACGCTCCGGAGCATCCCCGCCGTCGATCAGCTGGAAGATGCGACTTTGCAGACGGTTAAATGTATCTTCCAACGAAAAATAAATTACGGTACGTGGTTCTATTTCTCGATTCCAGACAGGATTACCCTGCGCGATCTGCAAACACAGCCACAAGGTCAACCAGCTTTTGCCTGCCTTGCTTGGGCCAGCAAACAGTGCAAGACCGGCTGGGAGCAGACCGGGAATGATCCACTTGACCGGCGGCAGCGGCGTGGAGAGCAGTTCTTCGGCGGAGATCGTTTTTGGAAGTTTTTCATAATTCATTCGCATCGTCCTTTCTGTTTTGGTATACATCTATTATCTCATACTATCGTCGTTTTGTGTGTAGTAAGTTTTATTCTCCAGTGTTAAGTTGTACGGCTCACGCCGCCCCACAGCCCCACAAACGCGCCAAGCGGCGGTTTTGCGGGTGATGTCGCGTCCGTGTGCGATGCAGAGCATCCGCCCCACACAGGGCGCGTTTGGGCGAGATGTGAGAGTGAATCAAATTTGATTCACTCAGCGTGTCAAAAAATCACATTCTTGGCCTATTGAATGTGTAGGGGCGACCATTGGTCGCCCGCCGACTTGGCGCAGCAACGCGTTTTCCCGGAAAGATTTTTCACAGACAAACGGGCACGGGCGAGCAATGCTCGCCCCTACAAGAGTTTTTTGACAAACTGAGTGAATCAAATTTGATTCACTTTTTCGGTTTTACCACCCCAGAGTGAATCAGTTCTGATTCACTTTGGCGGTCCTCGTGCGTATTTTGCACAATCTCTCAGAATTGGTCTAATCATAAGTACACTTCCTTTCCGTGCTACATCGTTATTCCGTATAACCCTCTTGAATACACTTTCCGGGGGAGAAAAAAGAGCCCGGAGAACCTTACC
>OHAJ01000597.1_pt1 | contig 26864 bp, 22 predicted proteins | sample 1577101 | NCBI WGS metagenome assembly OHAJ01 (sample SAMEA3541531, study PRJEB24748) | human gut metagenome | biome: human gut; feature: human-associated habitat; material: faeces | place: China | collected 2012
GGGCTCGAACCCAGGACCCCAACATTAAAAGTGTTGTGCTCTACCAGCTGAGCTAGCGAATCATCATTTATGCCCTCGTTGTCCCGAAAAGCGATGCAAAATTACAACTTTATTTTTAAACTTCCAAACTTTTCGCAAAAAAAAATTTATATTTGTAATGTTTTCCATAATTCAATGCATCTTTCAAAGATTTGAATTATATTTGTAAGTTCAAAAATCGGCATATGGATATTTCAGTAGTCATACCATTATACAACGAAGAGGAATCTCTTCCAGAACTGACGGAATGGATCCAGAGAGTAATGGGTCAGAACGGTTTCTCATACGAGATCATCTTTGTCAATGACGGCTCGACAGACCGCAGCATGGACGTCATCAAAAAGCTCGCGTCCCAGAACGCGGCCATCCATGCCGTGTCTTTCTCGCGCAATTATGGCAAATCTCCGGCCCTCAATACAGGATTCCAGCGGGCAAAAGGCGACGTAGTCATCACAATGGACGCCGACCTTCAGGACTCACCCGACGAGATCCCGGCCCTTTACCATATGATAGCTTCCGAAGGGTATGATCTTGTGTCCGGATGGAAGAAAAAGAGATATGATCCGCTTTCAAAAACCATCCCGACCAAACTTTTCAACGCCACGGCACGCAAAGTCAGCGGCATACGCAATCTGCACGATTTCAATTGCGGTCTGAAGGCCTATCGCCGGGATGTCGTGAAGCATATTGAGGTCTATGGCGACATGCACCGCTACATACCCTATCTCGCGAAAAACGCCGGATATAAAAAGATCGGCGAGAAAGTGGTCAAACATCAGGCACGCAAGTACGGCACGACCAAATTCGGTCTTGACCGCTTCGTCAACGGTTATCTTGATCTCGGCACACTGTGGTTCCAGTCAAAATTCGGTATAAAACCAATGCATATCTTCGGACTCCTCGGCTCGCTGATGTTTCTGGTAGGTTTCTTCGCGGTCATAACCGTGCTGATCATGAAGCTTGTGTCCATGCATTCCGATACTTATCATTTTTATCTTACCAAGTCAGTATATTTCTATCTTTCGATGGTATTTATGGTATTGGGAGTACAGTTTTTCTGCACGGGCTTCATAGGCGAAATGATAACACGCAACTCTCCCGAGCGCAACAATTATCTCATTGCTGAAGAATTCTAACCTTTACCCGATGAGAAACCTATTGTATCTCATATTTGCCGTTACTTTGCTTGGAGCAGCCTCAGGATGCACCGACACCTGTTCGGAAAACAAGAACGCACTCCCTCTCGCAGGCTTTTACGCTTCCGGACAGGGATCCGAAAAAATCTCAGTCGATTCTCTTGAAATATCGGGAGTCGATGCACCCGGAGACGCGACACTCTCACCCGCCGACATCTCGAAAAACGAAATATACCTCCCTTTCAGAATCGATTCGGACACTACAAAATTCGTCTTTATTGACAAAAAAGGGGGCTTTGAAATCAAAGACACACTGACCTTTATCTATTCGCGCACTCCCCGGTTCGTGAATGTCGAATGCGGGGTCAGTTATCTTTTTGATATACGCTACATAAGCTGTCAGGGTGTGCTTATAGACTCCGTGACATGTCCGCAAGGATTCATAGACAATACCAACATCGAGAATATACATATATATTTTTCAACATCAATCGAGCCATGAAGCAGCTGATAACGACTATATTCTTACTTATGGCCTGCTTCGCTGCCGGTGCCCGGAACGACAGTGTGCCTGCCATCATGCCCGACAGCCTGCCTCGGACTCAGGATCGCATCACTGAAATACCGATGCCCAAAAGCACACCGGTCGATGTGGATGACCGCAAACCGGTCACCGTACTGCATTATTATGACAAACACGGAGATCCTCTCGATGAACCGGTCATGTTTCTTGCCACACTCGACACGGTGCAGAAAGTAAAATCGAAACCTGTCTACCCGGTATATACCGGCATAAACATAGGAGCGAATTTCGGTGATCTCATATTCATGGCCTTCGGTCAGAGATATGCAAGTTTCGACTTATGGGCGAACGTCTCGATCCACAACTGGTTTTTCCCCACTCTCGAATGTGGCCTGGGGTATGCCGACGAGACTCCGTCCAAAGCCAACTTCACATATAAGACATCACCGTCATTTTATGCCAAATTAGGATTGAATTACAATTTTCTATACAAAAGCAATCCGGACTATCAGGTATTTCTCGGTCTTCGGGCCGGCTTCTCAAGTTTCAGATATGATGTCACCGATATAACTATAAATTCAGAATATTGGGATGAAAACCAGCATATGTCTTTCAATGGGCTGAAATCAACAAATTTCTATGGAGAAGCGCTGGCAGGACTTCAGGTGAAGATCGTAAGCAATTTCTCCTTAGGATGGACGGCTCGGTGGCACTTCATATTCCATACATCGGAAGACAAAGGGAACAAACCATGGTTTATTCCCGGATACGGAGGATCGGCGCCGTTCGCGATGACTGTATCGGCAATCTGGACCATACCTCATTATAAAAAAATGACAGAAACAACTATTCAATAATTACATCCGCATTACCTATGGAAAAACTCGATTACAGACTCAGATTGGCCACAATCGGTACAATTCTGTTATGTGGCAGTGTTTCCGTCTTCGCAAAACCGGCGATACGTGAAAGCAAAGCCATTACCCAGCCTGACGGCACCACAGTCACAATAAGACTGGTCGGTGACGAGCACGCGCACCTTTATCTGACCGAAGACGGATATCCTGTCAAATATGACACCCGACTCGGATATGTATATGCCATGATCGATGAGGATGGCGCGAGAGTATCAACAGGAATCACGGCACACGACGCCGTCTACCGCAAACCCGGAGAACTCGACCGGCTTACGCCCATGGACAGCAATGCCATCGAAACGCTTCTTTCCAAGAATGTCGCTCGTAAATTTTCGGTCAGAAAATACGAGAACAGCAACAGAGAGCAATCTGTAGAGTCTAAAGGTTATGGCCTTTGCGAGACCTCGTTCCCTTCGACAGGCGAACAAAAAGGCCTTGTGATTCTGGTGGAATATCAGGATGTGAGATTCGATTCCAGAAATAGCTCCTCATACAAATACACCAACTATACATCTGAGGAGAACGCAGCCCACACATACTGGACGGATCTTCTCAACAAACCCGGATTCGACGGTTTCGGCAGCAACGGCTCCTGCCGCGACTGGTTCCTTGACAATTCCGCCGACAGTGAGGGCAATTCCCAATTCATGCCTGAATTCGACCTCTTCGGACCTGTAACTCTTCCCAACAATATGGCTTATTACGGCGGCAACAACTATTACGGAGATGACGAGCGCGCATATATGATGGTCGTGGATGCCTGTAATCTTCTTGACGACGAGATTGATTTTTCCCAATATGACCGTGACGGCGACGGCAAGGTAGACAATGTCTATATATTCTACGCAGGGCTCGGAGAGGCAGATATGGGAGGAGAGGATACCGTATGGCCACATTCGTGGGATCTACGTTATGCCGACGCTGATTTCATGCTCGACGGAGTAACAATAGACCATTACGCCTGCTCGAACGAAACAGACAACGTCCGCAAGTCGCCTGACAGCATCGGCACATTCGTCCATGAATTCAGTCACGTACTTGGATTGCCGGATCTTTATACCACCACATATAACAACGCCTATACACCCGGCGCCTATTCAGTGCTTGACTACGGTCCTTACAATAATGAAGGCCGCACTCCGCCCAACTATTCAGCATATGAACGCTGGGCCTTGGGCTGGATGACACCCGAACTTTACGGTCAGAGCGGAATATATGAACTTACGAATCTCGCCGACACCAACAAAGCCTATCTTGTAAGGACAGAAAAAGAAACTGAATATTTCCTCCTCGAGAACCGCCAGCAGACCGGTTGGGACGCCTATCTTCCGGGACACGGCATGCTGATATGGCATATAGACTATGTGCCATCCATATTTGAAAACAATGTCGTAAACAATACGCCAAGTCACCAGTACGTAGACCTGATCGAGGCTAACGGGAAGAAACAGGAACGCTACGCAGCCGGACATCCCTTCCCCGGAACAAGCAATGTCACATCATATACTTTCGTAAGCTGGAGCAAACAGGACTGCGGTGTATCATTATCGGATCTGAGCGAAAAGGACGGAGTAATCAGCAAATATGTGGAAAATCTGAATCCCTCTTCGGTATCTTCCATAGGGGATGAGAACATCGATGGCAAAGCCGAATATTACAATCTTCAGGGTATGCGCATAGCACAGCCCGTAAAAGGCGAGACCACCATCGTACGCACCGGCACTACAACCAGAAAAGTTATTTTCTGATCTACGTCATCCGTCCGGTTTAATTATAAGTAGCTACGAAAAATAAATATTCTTCGTAGCTACTTAATTGAATCATAATTATATCTGCGACACAAGGGAGAGGCCTCTGTCTGGTCTCTCCCTTTGCCATATATCGACGAGCCGTATGTAATCAATACATCGGAGTGAATGGTGCGGATTTCACCAGACGGGAATTTGCCTCCCCTACAAGATCGGATGTCGCCGAGGTAACAAGTTTCAATACCGGCGCACCCTTCTCAAGATTGACTTTTGTCAGATCCACGTAATAATATCCCGGATTCGTGACAATCTCGAAATAATAACGGCGGTCTCTTACATTGGCATAGCTACGCCATTGGGTACTGCTCACATTCGGCTCCCCGTCTATAAGATAGGTATAAGGCACACATGAGTTTACAATAATACTTCTGGCTATAGACACTCCGAGGTCCGCGTCATCCACAGCCTCTACATGATGAGCGAAAAAATTGGCACGCACACAACGGTCGGGACTCGATACCGTACCCGGCAACATATGTTCGCCTCCTATCTTGTTCCAATAATCGATGACGGCCGTCATGGAAGGCCACTGAGGATCATTTGTCATGGCAAGATAATCACCCATATCATAAATATTTATTTTACCATGATCAAACTCAAAAATAATACTTTTCCCTGTAGCGTCCGTAACACCCCAATGCAATGCCGATACCGTGCCGCCATCGAATGTAGCCCCCTGTATGTCAAACCTCGCACTCTGCAGAAGAGCCTTCACTTCGTCGAGATCGGCGCACTGATCAAGAATCCATGCCGGAAAAACAGCAAGCGACATAGTATACGGCTTGTCAGATTTAGAGTCATTATAAACCGTTCCCTTACAAAACAGGCCATTGACCACCAGACCTTTTTCATTCATTCCTTCAGTAATGCCGCCGTCATAGCCAACAGCATAGACAGATCCGTATTTCGAGATCCATCTCAGAGGATTGTCAAGATTCGTACTCGTTTTCTCCATACCGCGCGGATAGACATAGAGATTGGTAGGAATAGGAGTTTTCCAGTCAAGAGATCGAGCGATTACAAACAGATTGTCTGTCCCTTTATAAAGCACGCGCGTGCATGCATCCGAAGCAAAAGGTGTGGTAACAGAAGAGGCAAGTATGGCCAATGCCGCAACGTAGTGTGATGATTTCATAAATACGATACGTTTATAGTTACTAACTATAAACGTATCGCAGTCTGCTTCGGTTTATACGAAACCGGAATTTGTTTAAAGATCAATGCGCTATCAGTACCGGTGCACCCGGCAGTCCTACAAAAGGATATGCCGGGAAACGCGCGACAAACTCTTTTGAGATCATCCTGGCGGAGTCAAGCGTACCGGCTGTCGCCACCACGGGATAATACCGTGATCCCGAAGCCTTGGCCACAACCGCGTCCATATATCCCTCGGCCCGCATATCCTCCACAGCTGCCTTGGCATTGGTATCCATCTTGAATACACCCACGCAGACACTCCATTTGCCGGGCAATCTCGTGCCGTCGAGCAGGCGGAGTCTCTCTTTAAGCACATAGACAGAATCTCCTTCCACCACCCGCAACTGAGGTCCGTCATCGCTCAAAAGGCCTGTTGCGGGACGCATCTGTTCCTTGGCGGCCTCCTGACGCCGTGCGAGCGCGGCATCATAGGCCGCCTTGTAATTCTTTTCCGTAGGCTTGCATCCTACAAACATAAGCGCGACCATGGCCGCGCTTATTACTATATATATTTTTCTATTCATTTCCGATTGATCAGTCTGTCTGAATGATGAGATGCGAAGCAAGAGACCAGAACCTGTCGGGGTTTACGATCTCGATGCTCTTCGGACCGTCCTTCTCGCCTACTATTCTATAGGAACCTTCAGGCATATTGCTCCAGATCTTTACTTTCTTTGCATTGGTAGGAATGCTCTTCAGAGTTCTCTTGTCGGCAGTAACGAAGTAGGATGCGTCAAAATTGCCTTTAAGGACCTTTGTAGTACCCAGGAATTTCTTGGAGAGCAGACCTTTGTCCTTCAGCTCCTTGTTGGATCCTATGGCGTAATAAACCTTGTTGGCCTCGTTTTCGGCGGCGACAGTGGCGGCCTGCGCCTCTTCCTTGGCCTGAGTCTCTACTTTCACCTGTTCCTGAGTCTCGGCCACCTGTGTATTGAGATTGCCGATTTCCTCTCTGGCTTTGCTCAGATCACTCTCAAGCTGGGCGATCTTTGCGTCCTGCTGTTCGATGTGCTGGCGCAACTGGGCGATGGTCTTGGCCTGGACACTGTTTTCATTTCCTGAAGCCTTTACCTTGGCCTCCATGGAAGCGAGAAGCTGCTTGTTGGCGGCGAGACGGGCCTTGATCGTCGAAAGATTACGGCGGATCTCGGCACGGCGGTCCGCCGCATCCCCGCTGCCCATATTATAAAGCAGACCTTCCTGGGTATTGATCGAATCGAGACCCGTATAGATGTCGCCCATGAGAAGCATAAGGGAATCGTTGAAGTTTGTCGCCTCTTCATATTCCGCTGTAAGATCTGCGATTTTTACAGAGTCCTCATCAATTTTTTTCTGATCTTTGCCGGCGCATGAAGAAAGCAGGAGTGCGCCGAGCATTGAGAACAATAAACTTTTTTTCATAGCAAACTGTATTAATTGGTTATATAAATTAGTCAGATATAGACACTTGGAGATATTATAAAGAGGATTATGCCGTCTTTTCCCCCGGTGCTACGATAATAACAATCTCTCCTTTGGCTTGGTTCGCTTCGTAATAAGATGAAAGTGCGGACAGAGATTCCCGTTTTATCTCTTCATGGAGTTTCGAGATCTCGCGGCATACGGCCGCCTGCCTGTCCGGACCGAAAATTTCGGCAAGCTGACGCAACGTACGGGCAAGTCTAAGCGGAGACTCATAGATAATTACCGTCCGAGGATCGGCTGCAAGCTGCCCCAGTCTTGTGGCGCGCCCTTTCTTAAGAGGGAGAAAGCCCTCAAACACAAATCTGTCGCATGGCAGTCCGGAGGCCACCAAAGCAGGCACAAAAGCGGTCGGCCCGGGCAGACATTCAACTTCTATACCCGCATCCCGACATGCCCGTGCGAGCATGAATCCGGGATCGGAGATACCCGGAGTTCCCGCATCAGACACAAGAGCCACATTTTTGCCGCCAAGAATCTCCTCCACAATTCCATCTACGGCACGATGCTCATTATTGCGGTGATGGCTTCGCATCGGAGTGTGGATATCATAATGCTTCATAAGAACCGCACTCGTACGCGTATCCTCGGCCAGAATGAGATCAGCCTCCTTGAGAGTGCGTATCGCCCGGAAGGTCATATCCTCGAGATTTCCCACCGGGGTGGGTACTATATGGAGTCGTCCGCTCATCACCCGAAATATTCCTTGATTATATTCATGAAATCAATGACATCCGGATCTTCCGGATCGAGAGCCATGTCTCCGATAAAAAAAGCCTCGGCCTCGTCATAACTGTCGAGAGTGGCGAGATGGTCCATGGCTGTATTGAAATCTTCCTGACTTCCGGCAAAAATGGCACGCCGGAACCGGAAACGGTCATTAAGACAGAAAGCCGGCTTGTTGCCCTTTACCGCAGCAGCGACGACAGGCTCCGGAGCCGGGGCCGAGACTGACGTCTCCTCAACTTCCTTTCGGACGGATGAGACGAATCCGGATGGTTCCGGTTCCGATACATCTTCAGTCTCTTTCTCTTCCTTGACTTCAAAGTGGGCATCAAGCGCGGCTATACGGGTACGGGCCTCATCGATACGGGCGAGAATCAACGGTTTCAGATCACCAAGTCTGTCTCCGCGCAACTGCAACAGTTCCAAAAGGCCCTCGGCCTCATATATCCTGTCTTTGATCTCGTTAATTTTTTTATTCATATTATTCTATATTACCTTCTGCGAAAACATGCAGAAGCAGTTTCTCGAGTTCCGACCTTGCGACGGAACGGTTGGTCATATCATTCATCATGACGACCACGATGTGGGTCGGAGCGTAATCCTCATCGAGCTTGTAACCGGCATAACACTGTATTCCGTTCATGGATCCCGTCTTCATGGCGATCATCCCTTCGAGTGGAGTCCCGGCGAGAAAACGTTTCAAAGTACCTTCCTGGCCTGCCAACGGGAAAAAGGAGGCATAATAAGGATTCTTATACATATGTGTCAGCACATCGGCCATGAATCTGGCCGTCACTCTGTTGCTGCGGGACAATCCGGAACCGTCATGTATCTCGACTCCCTTCATACGGGCTTTGTGTCGCTTCCAATATTTTTCCGTTTCTTCCGTACCTCTGACTACAGAGCCTTCGTCACCGTATGTCTCCCCTATCTTGCGCATCAGCGCCTCCGCAAACTGGTTGTCGGAACGCATCATGCATGACCGCATTATCTCGTCGATTGTGGCGGAATGGTGCTCGCCGAGTCTATGACGCCTGGTCTGATTCTCGATTTTCGCCTGCGACACGGCAATTCCGCGGTTTGTCATGGCCGATCTGAGACGCGAACGGAACACGGCGGCCGGATCGGATACGGAGCGCTTGCCCGAAGCATTGTCTTCAAAATTGAATCCATGCGTGCCGGTGCCGTAGGAATGCGACAGATCGCCGGAGGCCCAGAGAGGATTGACAGCCGGGCCCGGAAACGCGCTCTCGTCCACAATAATGTCCCCTCTGACTTCCCTTATATCACGTGACTGCAACGCATCGATGATTTCCGCGACAAGATCGCCCGATGCCGGCTCATTGCGGGAATTTATGCTTGGATCGCCCGTTGCCTCGACAATAATATTTCCTTCGAGAACCCCGCCTTTGATATTTCCCGTATAATATACCGGTGTGTCATAACGATATTTGCTTCCGGTCTTTTCAAGAAGAGTGGCCGTGGTGACACATTTCATTATGGATGCGGGAATCAGAGGAGTATCGGCATTGTGCGACAGTATTTCATCCCCATCCTTGAGATCAATCACCAGCAGGGCCGTCTTTGCGGCGCTTAGTGCCCGACTGCACGTAAAATCATCAAGAACGTCCGCGACAACAGGTATGGCAGCCGAAAGCACCATCACGGAAAACAGTATGTATCTTTTTAAGATATTCATTCCACAAAATTAACTATTCCCCTCCGTTATCCAAAATTATTAACTAATTTTGTATTTTAGCCAAGAAGCGGCTTAAATAGAAACAATGGTCGTTACAAATTGTTAAACAAATAAAACAATAAGATGGAACGTCAACCATATACCTTCGACCGGGTGGTGCGCATCGTATTCTCGATATGCGGCATTCTCGTCGTAATATATCTTCTCGACGTGCTCAAAGGCGTGCTGCTCCCATTTCTTGTAGCATGTCTGATAGCATACATGCTTGAACCTATAGTGAAGTGGAACATGCGGTGGATGCACCTAAGATCCAGATTTATTCCTGTGGTGACCACTCTGCTTGAGACATGTCTCGCCGTCGGGATATTCTGCACATTGTTTTTCCCATATATAGTCAACGAATGCTCGGAAATGACAGAAATGGTCAGGGCATATGCCACCGAACAGATCAAGATACCCTACATATCGGAAAACATACACCGTTTCATACGTGATAACATCGATTTCAACCAGATCTCCAGGCTGCTTTCCAAAGAGGAATGGCGAGAGATAATCAAGAAGGCGCTTACGTCGTCATGGACATTTCTTACCTCGGGCGTGGCGCTTGTAGCCAGTATAGTAAGCTGGCTCGTGGTGATAATATATGTATTGTTCATAATGCTCGATTATGAACGGCTCATGCTCAGTTTCCGCCAGCTCGTGCCGCATTCGCAGCGGACCCGTGTCTACCGGATAGTCTCCGACATAAAGCACACGATGAACCGTTATTTCCGCGGACAGTCGCTGATCGCCTTTCTTGTCGGCATTCTTTTCTCGATCGGATTTCTGATCATAGGACTGCCTATGGGAGTGGTGCTCGGATTGTTTATAGGGCTTCTCAATCTCGTGCCCTATCTGCAGCTGATCTCTCTTCCGATCTGCGCGCTGCTCTGTCTCGTCTGGACAGCAGGCACCGGCGGCAATTTCTGGGTGATATTCTGGGAATCGATGGCAGTATATGTGGTGGTGCAGTGCATTCAGGATCTTATCCTGACTCCACGTATCATGGGTAAGGCCATGGGACTCAATCCGGCCATCATTTTGCTTGCTCTCTCCGTGTGGGGAAGTCTTCTCGGATTCATGGGGCTTATCATAGCGCTGCCTCTCACCACTCTCCTGCTGTCATATTACAATCTGTTCGTCATCGAACGCAACCATCTGCAATGACATTTATAAATGCCGCTTGACATTCCGCTTATGACAACACTCCCCATAACCGCCGCATTCGCGGCATTGCCCGAAGAACATACCACGGTCTCCGACATAAAACAGATACAGGAGACCATCGATCCGGGAGCGGCCTCTTCCGAAAACAAGGAAGAGGAGCATACCAACGGTCTTATCGCCGACCTCGCTTGGATACTCCTGCTCGGAGCGATCGTGACGCTGCTGTTCAAGAAACTCAAGCAGCCTGTAGTGCTTGGCTATATCCTCGCCGGCTTTCTCGCAAGTCCCAAATTCGTATATCTGCCTTCGATCGCCAATCCGGAAAACATAACTTTCTGGGCGGACCTCGGCATCGTGGTGCTCATGTTTTCGATCGGACTGGAATTCTCTTTCCGCAAACTGCTGAATTCAGGAAGTTCGGCGGTCGTGACGGCATTGATCGTGATCACAGGCATGACATTCGCAGGTTTCGGTGTCGGGTATATCCTGGGTCTCAACATGATCAACCGCATCTTCCTCGGCGGCATGATCTCCATGTCATCAACCACTATAATCATGAAGGCGCTTTCGGATCTGGGCCTGCGACAACGCAAATTCGCATCGCTCGTACTCGCCGTGCTGGTCATCGAGGATTTGTTTGCGGTGCTCATGCTCGTGCTTCTGTCTTCGCTTGCCATGGGAAATGTGGAAGGTTCGGAATTGCTGTTCAGTATCGGCAAACTGCTGTTCTTCCTGATCATCTGGTTTGTAGTTGGCGTATATGTGCTGCCTACGTTTCTGACGCGCACGCGCCGCTTTCTCAACGATGAGACAATGCTTGTCGTGGCAATGGGGCTATGTTTCTCCATGGCCGTATTCAGCGTGGCCTGCGGCTTCTCGCTTGAGCTGGGAGCGTTTGTCATGGGGTCCATACTCGCCGGGACAGTGATGGCCGAGAGAATGGAAAAGGTCATAACTCCGGTCAAGAATCTGTTTGGCGCCGTTTTCTTCATTTCCGTGGGAATGATGGTCGAGCCCGGAGTACTCGTGCAATACTGGTGGGAAATCCTGCTGCTCGCGGCAGTCGTGATAACAGGCATGATAATATTCGGCACACTCGGCATGCTTGTCACGGGACAGAATCTGCGGGTGGCGATCCAGAGCGGCTTCACCCTGACCCAGATCGGAGAATTCTCTTTCATCATCGCGTCGCTGGGTATGAGTCTCGGGGTGCTTGAACCTCGCGTATACCCTATCATCGTGGCCGTATCTGTGCTGACAATATTCACCACACCATATTTCATAAAAATGAGCGACGGAGCGGCAGATCTTGTAGAAAGACATCTCCCGAAGGGATTGAGATTCCTTATCGACAGATATTCCGGCCAGAGTTTCGACTCCAACGAGACAAAGAGTCTCTGGCGTGCCGTGCTCAGCCGGTATTTGTGGAGAATAGTGCTTTATTCGGTAGTTCTTCTGGCTGAAGTGCTTGTCTCGGAAGCCGTATTGTTCCCATTGGCTGAAAAATATTTCGGCAGTTTCGGCCATCTTGTGGCAACTGTCGTGACACTCGTGGCCATGCTTCCCTTTATCATAGCGCTGACCTTCAGCAGTACGGAGCCAAACGAGAAAATACGGCTGCACCAGACGGCGGCATTCTACGATGTGCCGTTGCTTGCAATGCGTATAATACGCTATCTCGTGGCCTTGTTCTTTATAGTCTATTTCACCACGGTAGCTTATTCATCGCTTACCGGATGGCTCGTCGGAGCGGGATGTTTCATTCTGGTGCTTGTATTCGCAGGCACAAAACTTATGCGACGTTACCGCACGATAGAAAACAAATTTATCAATAATCTTAACATACGCGAGAACACTCGGCTGGGAATCAACAACAATCTTGTCGATGACATGCACCAGGCATTTATCGAGATTGACCAGGACACTCCTTTTGTAGGAGACAGACTCAAGGATTCCGGACTGAGACGTGACTATGGAGTAAGTGTGTCGAGCATACAGCGCGGAGAGAATTATATGCCTCTTCCGTCAAAAGACGCACGCGTATTTCCGGGTGACGTGCTCGGAGTCATCGGATCGGACGAACAGCTCCGGCGTCTTAATCAGGATATCGAACTGGCGCATCAGGCTTCGCTGCAGGCAGGAATGCCGCATCAGGAACATGTCGTGCTGTCGAGCATAAAACTAAAGGAAACTTCTCCTGTAGTGAATCGCTCGCTTCGCGACACGGACATTCGTCACGACTTCTATTCGATGATCGTCAAGATGCAGCGCGGAGAGGAGTTCTTCCAGCCGGGACCGGATCTTATTCTTCAACCCGGCGATGTGATCTGGGTGGTGGGAGACCCCAATTTCTTTCCGCAACTTAAAGGTAAATAATGACACCAACTATAATTATGATAATATGAAGAACATTTTCTGCATTGCCGCACTGCTCATGCTTCTTGCATCATGCGGCAACAACAAAAAGTCTGAGACTGCCGCTGCATCTGATTCCGCACAGACAGAATCGATGGAGTCTCCAGTAGCGGGACCGACTGATTTTTATCTTACCCGGGATTCAATCGGCCCCGTCCGTGTAGGAGAAAAAATAACCGATCTCCCTGCAGCGGTGGCAAATCTGTACGATGCAGTCCTCACCACTGAGACTCCTGACGCAATGGCTTATACCTACCTTTTGGCTGATGTGCCGCAATTCACCATCTATGATTTTATGGAAGGGAAAGTGGACGTGATCGCTCTGGAAGGCAACGCCCGCTCGGTCATGACTCCCGAGGGAGAGATCAGGACAGGCGATGAATTCAGTAAAGTACTTGCCCTTAACGGAGTGGAATCGGAATTCCAAGGTTTCGATGACATGGGTATATGGTACTGGAAATGGAACGGTCTCTATTTCGGCGTGGACGAGACAAATATCCCGGAGAGTCTCGGGACCGCGCTCAGCGACGGCAAACGTCCTCCGCGTGCCGCGGATTTCACGCCCGACGTCAAAATCGGATATATAGCGACAGGTCTGCCGTTCTGATCCTTCTCTGATTCTTTAAAATTAAAAAGTCATGGCCGTACCGCCGGGTGCGGTCATGACTTTTTATGTATCTTTCGTACAGACAGCGATGTCCGGAATCGGACACCTGACCGTTTACGGACGGCGTCATACACAATTATGATATTATCAATCAGTATATTAACACAATTGGCACAATAAATGAAGATTATCTATCACAACATTTTAACCGATCTACATGGACAGAGACATACCCTTGAAAGAGAAACGAAGACAATCACGCCGCAAATGGTACCGTATCGCTGGCGGAGTGTCGGTCCTGTTTCTGATAATCGTCATAATATATCTTGTCGGAGGTTCATCCGTCAAGGCTTCTGACCTACGGTTCGGGAAAGCCGGCCGTGGACGGATCGAAAGCAGTGTCTCCGCCTCGGGCAAAGTCGTGCCTCTATACGAGCAGGCAGTCGTCTCTCCGGTTTCGACCAAGATACTTGAGGTGTATTGTGAGGAAGGAGACTTCCTCGAAGCCGGACAATCCATGCTCAGACTTGATCTCGCGTCTGCCGAGACCGAACTGCGGCGTGCAGGCGATGAAGTCAGCATGAAACAGAACGAGATCGAACAGACAATGCTCGGCAACGCCACGAAACTGACAGACCTCGAGATGCGCATCCGGGCCAAGGAAATGTCGGTCAGCCATCTTATGGCGGAAGTTGCCAATGAACGCAGACTTGACAGTATCGGAAGCGGTACGGGCGACCGCATCAGAGAAGCCGAACTTGCCTACGAGACAGCACGCCTTGAACTCGAACAGATGCGTACCCAACTTGTCAACGAACGCAAATCCGCAGACGCCGCCTACCGCAGCAAGCGGCTTGAAGGAAACATAAGCCGACGCAACCTCACGGAAATGCAGCACACGCTCGATGACGCAAGGATATGCGCTCCGCATCAGGGAACCGTGACCTATATAAACCGGAATCTCGGCACAAGCATTGCCGCAGGCGATAAACTCGCCACTGTCGCCGATCTCTCGCACTTCAAGATCCTCGGGGAAATGCCGGAAACAAACGCCGCGAAACTGTCGGCAGGCTCGGAAGTCAACATCCGTGTGAACCGACTTACACTAAAAGGTCATATAAGCAGCATATCGCCGCAAAGCCAGAACGGAATGATAGAATTCTCAGTGCTTCTCGAAAATGACGCTACACAGGGACTACGGCCCGGTCTGCGAACAGACCTCAATGTGATCTACGACATACTCGACGATGTGATCCGCATACCTAACGGACCTTATTTTCAAGGAGCCGGGAGCTACGTGATGTTTGTAAAAAACGCCGACAACAGGCTTGAAAGGCGCAATGTCACACTTGGAGACAGCAATTTCGACTATGTGGAAGTGAAAAGCGGCATCTCGGAGGGGGAAGAGGTCGTCATAAGCGACATGAGCATCTACAAAGAGAAAAGACAATTGAAAATAAAATAGATATAACAACTACTGAAACCACCACAGTCATGGCAATAATCAGACTCGAAAATGTAGACAAGGTCTACAGAACGGACGAGATAGAGACTCTCGCTCTTGAAAATGTGAACATTGAAATAGACAAGGGGGAATTTGTAAGCGTCATGGGCCCGTCGGGATGTGGCAAATCGACTCTGCTCAACATAATAGGATTGCTTGATTCCCCGAGCAAAGGGGAAGTGACCATCATGAATGAACAGACAGCCGCAATGAACGATGCGCGCCTATCCGCTTTCCGCAACCACAACATAGGTTTCGTATTCCAAAGCTTTCATCTTATCCCTTCACTCAACGTGCTCGACAACGTGACCCTTCCTCTTGCATACAGACACGGTATAGGGACAGAGGAACGTGAACGCCGCGCACGCGAAGCACTTGAACGCCTCGGGCTCAGCCACAGACTTAAACATTTCCCGGGACAGCTCTCGGGAGGACAGTGCCAGCGCGTGGCGATAGCCCGCGCGATCATAGGAGACCCCGAAATCGTGCTCGCCGACGAACCCACCGGAAATCTCGATTCCAGAATGGGGCAGGATGTTATGGATATTCTGCACCGTCTCAACCGAGAGGACGGACGTACCATCGTAATGGTGACACACAACGAAAATCAGGCACGGACGACTGACCGCATAATACGGTTCTTCGACGGCCGACAGGTAAAATAACACTCAATACGGACACCTATGCGATATTTCAATCAGATACTTTTCGAAATGCGTCATCAGAAGATGATGATGTGGGTCTCGATCGGAGGGACTGCCCTGTCAATCTTTCTTGTGATGGCATTTTACATGAGCAATCACGTCACGACAGTCCATGTCGCACCTGAACTTGACCGTGCGCGTATCGTCAGCGGTCAGAACATCGAGATGGAATCTCTGGATGGAGAAGGGTACTCAGCATCATCCGCACTCGACTATGAGACTGCAAAAAGATTATATGCCGGCCTTGAAGGCGTAGAAAAAGAGGTTTTCATGAGCAATTGGCCGGAAGATCTTATGGTCGGAGAGAATATCACGGATGCCGAGCCTATGGCAGGAAAATATACCGATGAAAATTACTGGAAATTATATCAGTTTTCATTTATCGACGGCAAGCCCTATGACAGAGCCGCATGTGAATCAGGAGATAAGACGGCGGTAATATCCAGATCTGTGGCAAGACGCCTGTTCGGGACAGATCATGCCACAGGACGTGACATCCGTATAGACGGTTCGACATATAAAGTCATCGGAGTCACCGAAGACGTACATCCCCTTCTCGAATCAGCATATGCCGACATATGGCTTCCATTAGGTCCGGACCAAAGAGAACCGGATCCGTTATATCCTCTCATGGGCAACACTCAGGTCAAAATGCTTCTTGAAGAAGGAATGGATCCCGAAGCATTGCGCAAGCAGGTCAGACAACGATATGCCTCTCTCAATGCCTCAATAAAGAAAGATAACATGAAAGTCATCTATCATGAACAGCCATATACCGACAAAGTGGTCGCGGCCCATGAGTACGGCAGCAACACGACCCCCGAGCCCAACCCTGGTTTTAAAGAAAACATAATAATATACGGTCTGTTGCTGATTCTCCCGGCCATCAATCTCAGCAGCATGACCCGCGGACGTCTGCGTAGCCGTGAATCTGAAATCGGCGTGCGACGAGCATTCGGAGCCTCGCGCAGTGCGATTGTACGTCAGCTGCTTGGCGAGAACTTTATAATAACATTGGCAGGAGGCGTGATAGGACTTGTCTGCAGCTTTATTTTCATGATGTTTATGTCAAGACTTTTTCTTGATTTTTCAATTGAATTTGACTCTGTAATGATCGACAAGGACGGTCCGTCACTGAGATTCGACATGCTCTTCTCATGGAACGGATTTCTGCTGGCACTCGGATTCTGTTTTGTGCTCAACCTCCTGAGCGCGTTCGCGGCCGCCTGGAAGGCTTCCCGTGTGACTCCGGCAGCTGCAATAGCACGCAATCGCAACAATTGACTTAGAAGCTTCTTAATTTTCAATAATCATGAAAAGAAATTTATTCAGACAGATGTGCAATGAATGGCGTGAAAACATCTGGCTTATCATAGGACTCGCAATTGTCAGTATCGCCATATGGCTCCTCGGACTGAGTATGGACAGCGCGATCGCATCTCTGTTGGAACCACGGGGATTCGACCCTGAAAACGTAGTGATCGCACAATTCGCGGCTGTTCCCGATCAAAGTCCCGACTATATCGACTATGGCGAGAAGCCTTCGGAATTATATCTTCGCGACCGGAAAGCGATTCTGGCAGAGATACGCAAGAGTCCATATGTCGAGGCAGTTGGAATCGGCAAAAACGCATTGCCCTATTTTTTCAGTTATTTTGGTACGGCCCTCGTCAGGACTGATGTAAGGAATGACTCCCTTACTTTCCCGGGCAATCTGCGAGTCATGTCGCCGGATATGGCAAAAGTCCTCCGACTCCAGGACCTTGACGGGAAGAGTCCGGATCAACTTTCCGAAATTCTGTCACGCGGGGATTTGCTTGTATCGGAAGGGATATATACACAAGGTATGCTCGGTATAAAGGACATTAAAGGACATCTCCTGTCTGTCTATAGCGACACAATAAACAGATACAGGTTAGGAGGAACGGTCAATACAGTCAAACGCAGTGATTTTGAACCGAATTTAAGAGGCATGATAATCATTCCCTTCGATGAAAATTCTCCAGTTCAAGTACAAGACATCGCAATACGCGTGAAAGAGGGATGCATGTCCAGATTTCTGGAAGAAATGCAAGACAACAAATCCATGCGACGCTATGGGAACACGCTTGTAACAAAGATCCAGCCACTTGTTTCGGCGGGAAAGACGGTCAACAAATCGAATGTTTTAAAGATAAGATTCACAATCATAGTAATGTCGGTATTTCTTCTTATCATATTCCTCGGACTGTTGGGAACATTCTGGTTCCGCGTGCAACAGCGCATCAAGGAGATAGCTATCCGCAAGGTCTGTGGCGCCACATCGGGCGATATCATGCGGCGTATACTGGGCGAAGGAATGATACTTTTGCTTCTGGCCACTGCTCTTGCTGCCGCCATAGGATGGCCGCTGATCATCGAGATACTTAACAAAGATGAAATTGTAAAGAAGGGATCTTTACTCATGTTTGAGACACTGACTTTCGCTGTCATGTCCGCCGGAATCTACCTAAGCATATGGCTTCCGGCACGCAAGGCCATGGCCATCGAACCGGCAATCGCCATAAAGGAAGAATAAATCCACCTGACAGGAAAGCCAAACATACAGAACAGTCCAATTGTGAACAAAAAAATAATTTTTCTCATACTTTCGACAGCAGGATGTGTGGCGACTGTCTTCGGACAGGAGCCACAGCCTCTGTCAATATCGCTCGAAACGGCGATAGACCGCGCACGCACAAACAGTGTGGAGGCCGAAATGGCCGTCAATGAACTTCGCACGGCCTACTGGGGCTATCGTACCTATCGCGCCGAACTTCTCCCAGAACTGTCGTTTGCTGCAACTGTACCGGCATATTACCGTCAATTCAGCGCATACATGAATTCGGACGGAAGCTATAGTTTCGTGCCTAACAATTATCTGCAACTCAACGGTCAGCTCTCCGTGACTCAGAATGTATGGCTGACCGGAGGTCAGATTTCACTACGTTCGAATCTTGATTTTTACAGGCAGTTCGGAGATCCGACATTCAACCGGTTCATGTCGATCCCGGTCTCCGTGACATTCACCCAGCCTATATTCGGATGCAACAACATAAAATGGGACCGCAAGATCGAACCCGTGCGCTATGAAGAGGCAAAAGCCGCATATATAAGCGCTACGGAAGAGGTGGCAGCGAAAGCGATACAATATTATTTCTCATTGCTTATGGCCCGTGAGAACCGCGACATAGCGCTGCAGAACACCCGCAATTCCGAACGTCTTTATGAAGTCGCGAGAGAGAAACGCGTCATGGGCAAGATCAGCGAGAATGATCTGCTGCAGATGGAACTCAATCTGCTGAACGCACGTACCGAACTGACACAAAGCGAGAGTGACTTGAAAAGCAATATGTTCCAACTGCGGACATTCCTCGGCTTGGGAGATGACACCGAACTCGAACCCGTCATTCCTCTCGACATCCCCGAAGTGGAGATCGGATATGGCGACGCGCTCGAAAAAGCATTGGCCAACAACAGTTTCGCAAAGACAATGCTCCGGATGCAACTTGAAGCCGATTATGAAGTCGCCAAAGCAAAAGGGGCACAACGCGAAATCAGCCTCTTTCTTCAATTGGGTTATACAGGCACAGGCAATGACCTGACAGACTCCTACAGTAGACTGAAAGGAAACCAGATAGCCCAACTTGGCGTGGATATACCGCTTGTCGACTGGGGTCGCCGCAAAGGGAAAGTAAAAGTAGCCGAGAGCAACCGTCGTCTTGTTGAAAGCCGCATAAACAAAGAGCAGGCGGACTTCCACCAGAACCTATTTATCCTTGTGGAAAAATATGGCAACCAGCTCCGCCTGCTACAGACGGCAAAGAGAGCCGACGAGATAGCCCGAAAACGATATGCCACCAACATGGAGACTTTCATAATAGGGAAGATCTCGACCCTCGATCTCAACGACTCGCAGGTAAAGAAAGATGAGGCAAGACGTGAATATGTGAACGAACTCTATCTCTTCTGGCTCTATTATTACCAGATCAGAAGCGTCACATTATGGGATTACCGACAGAATGCTCCTCTGACTCTTCCTGAAGGAATAATTTAAACAGTTGCTCATCCGGAAAAAATCAAGTATATTTGAATATGGAATTTATTCTGATAGTAGACGATGACCCGGTGGTGCGCCGATCACTCGGGATGCTGCTGAAACGCGCGGGATACACCCCGGATGAAGCAGCCACTCCAGAGGAGGCTCTTGCCAAAGTCCGCGCCTGCGATTATTCGCTTATCCTCATGGATATGAATTACAGCAGGACTACCACCGGCGAGGAAGGCCTTGAACTTCTCAGGAAAACACGCATTTTTCAACCCGACACTCCGGTGGTGCTGATCACGGCATGGGGCAGCATCGAACTCGCGGTGCAGGGTATCAGAAGCGGCGCCTTCGATTTCATAACCAAACCCTGGAACAATCTCGTTCTTTTGCAACGCATCCGGACGGCCATCGATCTGAACAGAAAGGAATACGCGGAGACCGCCGACGGATTTGACCGTTGCGGCATAATAGGAAACAACCGTCGTCTCAACGAGCTGCTGGATACGGCGGCACGCATAGCCCCGACGGACGCCCCGGTGCTGATACTCGGAGAAAACGGCACTGGCAAGGAAATGATAGCCAACGCAATTCATGCCAACAGTCTGCGCCGGCAAAAACCTTTCGTAATGGTCAATCTCGGGGGCATCTCGCGTTCACTGTTTGAAAGCGAGATGTTCGGACACACCAAGGGAGCATTCACCGGTGCTGTAAACGACAGAAAAGGCCGCTTCGAACTTGCAGACAAAGGCACGATATTTCTTGACGAGATAGGAGATCTCGACCCCGGAAGTCAGGTCAAGCTGCTGCGTGTGCTCCAACAGCATACTTTCGAACCGCTCGGGGAGTCACGGCCACACAAGGTGGATATACGTGTGATCTGCGCGACCAATGCCGATCTCGCATCTATGGTGCGTGAGCGTTCCTTCCGGGAAGATCTTTTCTACCGCATAAATCTTATCACGCTCAACCTTCCCTCTCTGCGCGAGAGACGCGATGACATACCGCTGTTAGTGCGGCATTTCACCGCGGCGGCAGCCGCAGCCGCAGGAATGCCTGTGCCGGAGATCCCGGCGGACACTATGGAATTTCTCACGCGTCTCCCTTATCCGGGTAATATCCGCCAGTTGAGAAACATGATGGAAAGAGCCGTGCTGATAGGAGGTGCAAGACTCGACAAGACACTATTCGCAGCTGACGACTGCTTAAACACAGACATGGAAACACACCCGACAGGAAACCTGAATGATACTGAACGCAGTGTCGTGGCCGAGGCTCTGGCCAAGGCGGGAGGGAATCTGTCACAGGCAGCCAGAATTCTGGGCATAACACGCCAGAGTCTTTATAGAAGAAAGGAGAAATATGGGTTATAAATTTCTTCAGGCCTCACTATTTATATGTTTCACGGCTATTATCGTGCTGGCATTATACGCGATGCCGGCATGGACGTTCTATATCGCAGGCGGCATTGGACTTGTCGTGACCCTGTTGATTTCAAGAAGCATAATCCTGCCTTTAAGGTCTGTATCAACCGGTATCGACCTGCTGAACGGTCAGGATTTCAACAGCCGTCTGGCAAAAGTCAATGAACCGAATGCCGACAAAATAGTCCGGCTTTTCAACACCGTGATAGGACGGCTTCATGAAGAACAGCTGCACAATCTGGAACAGGAAAATCTTCTCAGTCTGATTGTAGAAGCATCACCCATGGGAATAGCGATGCTCGATTATGACGGACTGCTGACGATGGCCAACAATTCGTTTCTCAAGATTTGTGGATTCAACGACATAGAGAATATTAAAGGAAAACATCCCCGGGAGTTACCTTCCGTCATCACACGCCACATGGCCGGAATGTCGGTAGGAGAAAGACGGATAATCCGCATAGACGGTGCGAATATGTACAGATGCTGGTATCTGTCGGTGATGCAGAAAGGCTTCCCGAGAGGATTTTATCTGATCGAGAGTCTGACAGAAGAGATAATGCAGGCCGAGAGACGCGCATATGGCAAGGTCATACGCACGATCTCACACGAAGTTAACAATACGATGACCGGCGTACGTTCGCTGTTGCAGATGCTTTCTGAAAGTTCGGTAGCGGAAGATGAACGCGAACTGATAGAAAGTTGTGACGCGCGGTGCGAAAGCATGTGCTCGTTCATAACGGACTATGCCGATGTGGTGCGTCTTCCCGATCCTGTGAAGAAACGTGAAGACCTGAACAGTACCATCGAGACTATGCTGCCATTTCTCCGCAGACTCGCGGGAGAGAAAGCCGACATAATATTCACACCACAGGAGCGGGAGCTGGTTGTGGATATGGATTCTTCACTCATCGAACAGGTGATTGTGAATATAGTCAAAAATGCTGTGGAAAGCATAGATAGACCGGATGGTCATATAGAAATAAAAACGGCGCGGGAAAACGGACCGGCCGTATTATCCATCAGCAATAACGGGCGACCCATAGATGAAACAGTGTCAGAACAGATGTTCAATCCGTTTTTCACCACAAAACGCGACGGCAAAGGAATCGGTCTGACGCTCTCTTCCGAAATTCTGAACCGACATGACGCGGTGTATTCATTACGATCGGAAGAAATCTCCGAAGGGTGGTGGACCACCTTCAGAATCCGTTTTCAGTCCTGATCTGAAACCTGCCCATACACATTGGAGAAAACTCCTAATAATTAAATCAGCAATTGCAGATTGCATTCCACCGTTTAACGCAACGCCTCGGAGATGCGCTGCTCCGACCGGACGTGCGACCTCAGTCGGAGCAGCGTCTTTCCAAGACGGTGATCCCGGTTGGCCGGACATGAAAAATCGGAAACAATAGTTTCTCGATCTAACTCTTTCTGATGTCAAGTATTTCAATCTGCAGGGTGTGGAGGTAGAGAATCCTGCCGACGGTATCTACATCCGCATTGCAAACGGCAAAGCAGAAAAAGTCATCAAGTAATCGCAGACTGATCTGTTTCTATAGAAAACCGAAGGAGAGACCGGAGATTAAAACCCTCCCGTCTCTCCTGTTTGTTTGCAATGCATAATTGATTTTGAAATTTAGAATTTTATTCGTAATTTTGGAATATAATTCTTTAGGACTCAATGCAATTACTCACCGGAACAGTTTTAAGAAACGAAGCCGGATATTAATGGGCAGTATGCTGAATTGAGAGTATAAGGTTGTTTTGAATAATATTTATGGGTAAAAAGTCTTTTTCGGGCGGAGATGAAGTGTCTTCGCCGCAGGGATGGCTCGCGCTGTCTCCTATTGTTCTGTTTCTCGTCCTCTATGTGGCGGTGTCGATAATCCTCGACGATTTCTACAAAATGCCGATCGCCGTGGCTCTGCTAATCGCTTCGGCGTGGGCAATCATCATATCGCGCGGAAAACCTCTGCTTAAACGCATAGAGATATTTTCCCGTGCAGCCGGACATTCGAATATTCTATATATGATCTGGGTCTTTATCCTTGCCGGAGCTTTTGCCGCCATGGCCAAGGATATCGGCGCAGTGGAAGCAACCGTATCACTGGCACTTCACGCGTTTCCTCCTGGATTCGTAGTGCCGATGCTCTTTTTCGCGGCATGTTTTATCTCACTCTCCATCGGGACATCGGTCGGCACAGTAGTAGCGCTCGCGCCTCTCGCCACGGAAATAGCCACAGCTTCCGACGCATCAGTCGCCTTTTATGTGGCAGTCGTACTCGGAGGGGCATTTTTCGGAGACAATCTGTCGTTCATATCCGACACGACAATTGCCGCCACGCGGTCGCAGGAGTGCAATATGGCCGATAAATTCAAGGCAAACATATGGATAGCGCTACCGGCCGCCCTGGTCACACTCGGAATATATATCATGACCGGCCTCGATACTCATGCCGTGGAATTGCCTGCCTCAAAAAACTGGACTCTCATAATACCATATCTTGTGGTGCTCGGCACGGCGATAGCGGGAATCAATGTGACAGCCGTATTGTCTCTCGGCATCATTTCGGCAGTCATCTTAGGTCTGACAACAGGATTATCACTTACTGACCTCGCCTCTTCTGCAGGAGCCGGCATCGACGGCATGGGCAACCTCATAATAATTACATTGCTTGCAGCCGGAATGCTCGGCATGATCAAGAGCGCAGGCGGCATAACATTCATCCTCCAGAGTCTGACGCGCCATGTGTCCGGACGCCGTGGCGGTCAGGCTGTAATCACAGTGCTCGTAGCCGTCGTCAACATGTGCACGGCCAACAATACGGTCGCCATCATAACCGTGGGAGGCATATCCCGCGACATATCGCAACGCTTCGGCATCGATCCGCGCAAGACCGCCTCGCTGCTCGACACAACATCATGCATCGTGCAGTGCCTCATACCCTACGGCGCGCAGACACTTCTCGCCACATCGCTCGCAGGCATATCTCCGGCCGCGCCGTTCCCTTATCTCTATTACCCCTGGGCTCTCGCCGGGATGACCGCCCTCTCGATCATATTTCTCTTTCCTCGCCGTCTCAACTGACCGGAACTATGCGACGCGGCACAGTGGTGTTGATGATAAGCGGAACCGTCTCGAGCGTGACAAGACTCGTGTCGAGGCCGTAGGCATCGCGGTCGGAGATTCCGAGAGAGCGCAGTCGGTCGTGCATCCTCATCAGAAAAGCCTCGCTTCCCTTGCAATTGCTCGTGGTCGAGAAGATGCGGTGAAGTATGATAAACCGGAAGTCGCCGGCTATATCCTCGCGGCGCAATGATTCGTAGCCGCTGCGGAGGTCAAGGCACCCGGAAGCGACAAGATCCTCGACCACATGGCGAAGATAGAGGCTTACCCTCGCCTCGACGCGGAATCCGAGACGCATGGTGACGGCGTAGATGGTTTCAGGTTCGATTATATCGACAGAATATTCGAGTGTGTCGGGCGAATCGACATAGTCAATGTGGATGAACCAGTAGTGGTCGGCACGCTTGGGGCTTTTATGGATTATGGAGTAGATTATTTTCGATTCCACCATGGCGGGATGGGGAGAATTGCTCAGATACACGAGATTGGAGGCATACTTGGGTATGCTTTCGTCGCGTTTCATCTCGCATATGAGCGGCGAACTGCCGGCTATCGGCTTGAAATCTATGAAACCGACATGGACCGCGTTTGATTTATGCCAGACGATCATGATGCCGGCGACTATGCCGGCCGCGAGAAGCGTGTACCACCCGCCGTGAGAGAACTTGAACATGTTGGCGGCGAAAAACAGCCCTTCGAGCGCTATGAAAAACGAGAAGAACGCTATGCAGAGTGGCAATGCCACTCCCCTGCTCCGCATCCAGAGCGAAAGGAGGACCGTGGTCATCAGCATCGCGACGGTGATGGCCAGACCATAGGCCGCTTCCATGTGGCTCGAATCACGGAACATTACAGCCGTCAGGAGACACCCGGCCAGCAGCCCCCAGTTGACGACCGGAATATAGAGCTGCCCCTTCACCTCGGAGGGATACTTGATGCGCAGTTTCGGCCAGAAATCGAGATTGACAGCCTCGGAGAATATCGTGAACGATCCGCTCAGAAGCGCCTGACTCGCTATCACAGCCGCCAGAGTCGCCATTATGACACCGACCACGGTGAATCCATGAGGTATTATGCTGAAAAACGGATTGATGCCTGCCATCGGACGACCTTCGTTCATGATCAGCCATGCTCCCTGACCGAGATAATTGAGAATCAGCATTATTTTGACGAAAAACCAGCTGACGGTGATGTTGCGCCGACCGCAGTGCCCGAGATCCGAGTAAAGGGCCTCGGCTCCGGTGGTGCAGAGAAAAACGGCACCAAGTATCAGGAACCATTCGGGCGACGAGAACATCAGCCTGACGGCATACCAGGGATTGAATGCCCGGAGCACTGAGGGACAGCCGACCATGGCCACCACGCCGAGCACACCGAGCGCGAGGAACCATACGAGCATGTATGGTCCGAAACAACGGCCGATCCGACCGGTGCCCATGCGCTGCAGCAGGAAGATTATGATTATGACGAAGATCACCACCGGAAGCACAGGCACAGAAGGCGCGACTATACGGATCCCCTCGATGGCAGACGTCACCGTGACCGCCGGAGTGATCATGCCGTCGGCCACGAGAGCGGCGGCGCCAATGGCAGCCACAGTGTATAGCCACTTGCGCGGCAATTTGCGCAGCAGCGCGAAAAGCGCGAGGATTCCCCCCTCCCCCTTGTTGTCGGCACGAAGTGCGAGCAGGACATACTTGACTGTGGTCTGCAGCGTCAGTGTCCATATTATGCAGGATATGGCACCGAGCACATAGTCCGTATCTAAATGAGGATTGACGGCCACTATCGCCTTCATGACATAAAGGGGCGATGTGCCTATATCACCGAACACAATGCCGACCGTGACAAGAAGTCCGGCCAGCGTGAGACGGTTGTGTATGGAATGATTTGAGTTCATAGCGGCCTATCGGTTTTTATTTCAACCTCAATAACCTCAAAATGGTTCGGTCAACAATATGACATATAAAGACGTTCGATACTGTGATAACACAAAAAGTATATATTCGACATGAGCAACGGCGTATTATTTCAATATTTCGAATGGAATCTGCCCGACGACGGGCAGCTGTGGAACCAGCTTGCCCGCGATGCGAAGCATCTGGCGGAGATCGGCGTGACCTCGGTGTGGATTCCGCCGGCATACAAGGGGGGCGGCACGCAGGATGTAGGTTATGGAGTGTATGATCTCTATGACTTCGGAGAGTTCGATCAGAAAGGGACAGTCAGAACCAAATACGGCACGCGTGCGGAACTCGAGGCCGCAGTCAAGGCGCTTCATGACAACGGCATACAGGTCATTCTC
>OHAJ01000601.1_pt1 | contig 26704 bp, 17 predicted proteins | sample 1577101 | NCBI WGS metagenome assembly OHAJ01 (sample SAMEA3541531, study PRJEB24748) | human gut metagenome | biome: human gut; feature: human-associated habitat; material: faeces | place: China | collected 2012
GAAATTCATGCTCGAAGGCGAGGAGGAGATCGGCTCGCCGAGCCTCTACAAGTTCTGCGAACAGAACAAAAAAATGCTCAAGGCGGATATAATATTGGTGTCGGACACCTCGATGATCTCGATGCAGACCCCGTCGATCACCTGCGGCCTGCGCGGGCTGGCCTATATGGAGGTCGAGGTGACGGGCCCCGACAAAGACCTCCACTCGGGGCTGTTCGGCGGCGCCGTGGCCAACCCGGCCAACGTGTTGACGCGCCTCGTGGCACAGCTCGTGGACAAGGACGGCCGCGTGACGATCCCCGGGTTCTACGACGACGTGCGCGAACTGACGCCTGCCGAGCGCAAGGCGTTCAACAAGGCCCCGTTCAGCCTCGCGGGCTATAAGAAATCGTTGTCGATCGGCGACGTGGAGGGTGAAGCGGGCTATACGACGCTGGAACGCACCGGCGTACGCCCGTCGCTCGACGTCAACGGCATCTGGGGCGGCTACACCGAGGAGGGAACCAAGACGGTGATCCCGTCGAAGGCCTCGGCCAAGATTTCGATGCGCCTGGTGCCGAACCAGGACTATCGCAAGATCAGCAGGCTGTTCGAAAAATATTTCAGGTCGATAGCGCCCAAGAGCGTGAAGGTCAAAGTGAAATCGCTGCACGGCGGCATGCCCTACGTGGCACCGACCGACATGCCGGCCTACAAGGCTGCCCAGAAGGCCATCGCCGAGACCTTCGGCAAGAAACCCCTGCCCTTCTATTCGGGCGGTTCGATCCCGATCATCAGCGGGTTCGAGTCGATCCTGGGCATCAAGTCGCTGCTCATCGGCTTCGGGCTCGCGGAGGATGCGATCCACTCGCCCAACGAGAGCTACGGGCTGGAGCAGTTCGACCGGGGCGTGGAGACCATCCCGCTGTTTTACAAGTATTTCGCAGCGGAGAAATAGCGCCATGTACGACGAATTCCTGAATTTCATCTTCCCGCTCGCAAAGGGCGCCGGGGAGATACAACTCGCCTATTTCCGGGGCGACGACCTGGGGATAGAGACCAAATCGAACGCGTACGACGTGGTGACGCGGGCCGACAAGGAGAGCGAAGCCTACATCGTGCAGGCGATCCTCGGGCGCTATCCCGGTCACGGGATACTGGGCGAAGAAGGCGGCGTAATGGGCACGGCGGGGAGCGATTACCGCTGGGTGATCGACCCGCTCGACGGTACGACCAATTACAGCCAGGGGCTGCCGATCTTCTCGGTGTCGATCGCACTCCAGCACAAGGGGGAAACCGTCGTCGGGGTGGTCTATGCACCCTACCTCGGGGAGCTGTTCTGGGCGAGCAGAGAAGGCGGCGCATGGATGAAATGCGGCGACGGCGCGGCGAAGCGCCTCCGGGTCTCCGAAAAACGGACGCTCGCCACGTCGGTGCTCGCCACGGGCTTCCCTTACGACAAGGATGTCAATCCGGACAACAACAGCGACAACGTCGCGCGGATCGTACCCTATGTGCGCGACATACGGCGGCTGGGATCGGCGGCCTATGACCTGAGCTGCATCGCGGCGGGGCTGCTGGACGGCTATTGGGAGCTGGATTTGCACGAATGGGACGTCTGTGCCGCGAACCTGATCGTGCGGGAAGCCGGGGGCGTCGTCTGCGATTTCAGGCGCAACCGCGGCGTATCGCAGGCCGCGGGCAACGAGGCGCTCGTCGGGGAGATGCTCAAATATATCCGATAGGCCGGGCGGCGGGACGCTGAGACGGCAGATAATTGTTACGGGGTGCGGACATGCGGTCTGCATCCCGTTTTTTTGCGGGCGGAGGCATTTGTCCGTTTGCGACAAATGGCGCAAAATTATGCCCAGATGTCCTTTTTTATTTACGGCGGGAATCTGTCTTTAAAATTTTTTCTTATTTTTGGCAGGATAAAAATTTTGAGAACGAATGTGTGGGATTGTAGGATATGTCGGGGGGCGCGAGGCCTGCCCGGTTCTGTTGAAGGGTTTGCACCGGCTCGAATACCGCGGATACGACAGCGCGGGGGTCGCCATGGTCGGCAAGGACGGTGCGCTCAACGTATACAAGTGTAAGGGCAAGGTCTCCGACCTGGAGCATTTCCTCGAGGGCAAGGAACTGGGCGGTAGCATCGGCATCGCGCATACGCGCTGGGCGACGCACGGCGTGCCGAACGACGTGAACGCCCATCCGCACTACTCCGAATCGGAGAACATCGCACTGATACACAACGGCATCATCGAGAATTACCGGGTGCTCAAGGACGCGCTCGAGGAGAACGGCTACACGTTCCGCAGCAGCACCGATTCCGAGGTGCTCGTGAACCTGATCGAGTACATCCGCACCACGGGCGACTGTACGCTGCTCGAAGCCGTGCAGCAGGCCCTGCGGCAGGTCGTGGGCGCCTATGCCATCGCCGTGATCGAGAAGGGCAACCGCGACGAAATCATCGCCGCGCGCCAGAGCAGCCCGATGGCCATTGGCATCGGCGAGGGGGAATTTTTCCTTAGCTCGGACGCCGCTTCGGTCATCGAATACACGCAGGATTTCGTCTATGTGAACGACGGCGAGATTGCCGTTATCAACCGCCATAAGCCCCTCAAGATCGTCACGCTCGACAACCACGAGGGCCGAGTCGATATCAAGAAGCTGCAGATGAGCATCTCGCAGCTGGAAAAGGGCGGCTATCCGCATTTCATGCTCAAGGAGATATACGAGCAGCCCAAGACCATCGTAGACTGTATCCGCGGGCGCATAAGCCCCGACACGTACGAGGTGAAGCTGTCGGGCGTGATCGACAACCGCGGGAAATTCCTCGCGGCCCGCCGCATCGTATTCGTGGCGTGCGGGACATCGTGGCATGCGGCGCTGATCGGCGAGCACCTGATCGAGAATATATGCCGGATCCCCGTGGAGGTGGAGTATGCCTCGGAATTCCGCTACCGCAACCCGATCATCAATGCCGACGACATCGTGATCGCCGTGTCGCAGTCGGGCGAGACGGCCGACACGCTGGCCGCCGTGGAGCTGGCCCGCAAGGCCGGGGCATTCGTCTTCGGCATCTGCAACGTCGTGGGATCGTCCATCGCCCGGGCGACCGACTCGGGGGCATACATCCATGTGGGGCCCGAGATCGGCGTGGCTTCGACCAAGGCCTTCACGGGGCAGGTGACCGTCATGGCGATGCTGGCGCTGGCCGTAGGCCGCGAAAAGGGCACCGTGACGGAAGAGTATTACCGCGAAGTGGCGAAGGGACTGCTGGAACTGCCCGCCGTGCTGGAGGACGTGCTCGGGCTGGGCGACCAGATCGCCGACCTCTCGAAGATATTTACCTATGCGCACAACTTCATCTACCTGGGGCGCGGTTACAACTACCCCACGGCGCTCGAGGGGGCGCTCAAATTGAAGGAGATCTCCTATATCCACGCCGAGGGCTACCCCGCCGCCGAGATGAAACACGGCGCCATCGCGCTTATCGACAACGAGATGCCGACCGTGGCGATCGCCACGCCGGACAACACCTACGAGAAAACGGCCAGCAACATCGAGGAGATCCGCGCCCGGGGCGGCAAGATCATCGCCGTGATCGCCCGCGACGACACGCATGTGCGCCGCAGTGCCGACTATACGATCGAGGTGCCGGTGGTCACCGACTGCCTGATGCCGATCGTCGTGTCGGTGCCGTTGCAGCTGCTGGCATATTACATCGCCGTCAACAAGGGCCGCAACGTCGACCAGCCGCGCAACCTGGCCAAGTCGGTGACGGTGGAATAACCTCCCGGCGGAAAGAGTGCCGCAGCCGGCCGTGCGATCCGCCCGGAAAGCGGCTGCAAACGAAACCCCCGCAGTCAAGGAAGTCTGCGGGGGTTTCTCTACACACAATTATCATTAACCTAAAACTGCGTCAGTCGTCGTAGCCGTTCGGCTTGGCTTTCCATGCGGCGGCGAAGACCGCCGTGCCGACAAGCGCCATGCCGACCAGCGTGTAGAGCGCTACGCTCCAGTCGGTGTACTGCACCAGTATACCCATCCCCCAGCCCGAGACGATCGTACTGCCGTAGCCGAACAGGCCGCAGAAACCGCCTGCCGTGGCGGCGGCGCGCTTGGTGGCGATGTTCGCCGCGGCGATGCCGACGAGGGCCTGCGGGCCGTAGATGAAGAATCCGGCCGACATCAGGATGGCGATGGCAACGGCCAGCGGCGTATGTTCATTGAGGGTATAGAGCCCCACGAGGCAGAGCGCGGTCATCAGCATGCAGATCACGCAGGTGCGGGGCGCGCGGCCGCCGAAGAAACGGTCGGTGGCCCAGCCTGCGGCGAGCATACCCGCGATGCCGGCGATTTCGAATGCCGCGACCGTCCATCCGGCGTGGCTGATGTCCATGTGGAGGTGCTCCTTGAGCATCGTGGGCCCCCAGTCCAGCACGGCGAAGCGCACGATGTAGACGAAGAAATTGCCCACGGCGATGATCCAGATCGTCGGGTTCAGGAAGACCTTGCGGCGCAGGAACGCCTTGTGTTCGGCTTTTTCCTCGGCCTTGGTATGCGGTTTGGCGTCGGCCGGGGCCGCCTTGCCGGTCTTCAGTTCGGGCAGCCCTACCGACGAGGGGGTGTCGCGCACGAAAGCCCAGACGACGGCGGCGCCCAGGATGGCGATCGTCGCCGGGAGCAGGAAACACCAGCGCCAGTGCTGCGAGAGGATCGACGAGGCGTCGAACCATGCGCCCCAGTTCAGGCTGACGACATAGCCGCAGAAGATGATGGCCAGGCCGGCGCCGATCGAGTGGGAGGTGTTCCAGACCGACATCTTGGTGGCGAGCCGCTCGGGGACGATCCAGTGGGTCATCAGCCGCGTGCAGGGCGGGACGCCCATGCCCTGGAACCAGCCGTTGAGTACCCAGAAGATACCCAGCGCCAGCACCGACGAACTGAACCCGAAAAGCAGGTTGCAGATGCCGCAGAAGACGAGCCCCGTCACCAGGAAATAGCGTGCGTTGCTGCGGTCGCCCCAGATGCCGTTGAAGAATTTGGAGAGCCCGTAGATCAGTCCGTGGAGCGTGAGGAACAGGCCGAGGTCGGATTTCGAGATGCCCATCTCCTCGTTGAGATAAGGCATGGCGATGCTCAGGTTCTTGCGCACGAAATAGAAGAGCGCATAGCCGAAGATGCACATCGCCATGGTGCGGAATTCCCAGTATTTAAAACGCTTGACCTGTTGGTCGGTCATGCCGTCATAGGCCGGATTGAGTTGTTTTGCAGACATTTATTCAGGTTGGTTCGGGTTTTACTTCAGGTTGGTGCGGTGGCTGCGCATCGCAGCTTCCTGCAGGGCGTGGATCGCATCGCGCGACCACGGCAGGCCGATGAATTCCGACGGGTAGTCGGTCTCGATGATGTCGGGTTCGGCGACCAGCTCGCGCAGGTAGGCCACACGGCGGTCGTAGGGGTTTTTCACCTTGTCGGACGAGCCGGTGATCGAGGTCATCGTCATGACGCCCTCGGCGTGCAGCAGGTCGTAGACCGGTTGCAGGTCGGGGTTTACGGCCAGGCGGATATAGGCCATGATGTATTTCCAGGGGATGGGCGATGCGTCGTAAGCCCTGAAATGTTCCATCGAGCTGATCTCGACGCAGAACATGACGTTGCGGATGCCGTGCTCCCAGTAGTAGAGCGCCTCTTCGACGGAGCGGACGCTCAGCATGATGTTGTGGTACATCGACCAGTCGCCGCCCGGCTGCAACTGCTTGATATAGTAGTCGAGGCTGGCGCGGCGCACCTCGTCGCTCACGCCCTTGGTGTTGATGTACTTGTTGTCGAAATTGAAGACGACCTTGTCCTTGCCCCATTCCAGCAGGTCTTTCAGGCGCGGGATCTTGTAGGGGGTGACGTTGCGGTCGCGGTCTACGAGGCAGAACTGTTGCAGCTCTTCGTAGGTATAGTCGGCCACACGCCCCTTGCCGGTGGTCGTGCGGTCGATCGTCAGGTCGTGCATCAGTACCATGACGCTGTCGCGGGTGAAGCTGAAGTCGACCTCGAAGAAGGTCGGCATCATCGACAGCGTCTTTTCGCACGATTCGATGCAGTTTTCGGGATAGCCGGGCATCATGCCCCCGCGGTGTCCGCTGACGATGATGTCACGGCCGGGGTCATAGGTGAAATAGGCTTGCAGTTCTTCGATCGACCCGATCCGCACGGCGTGCGGTATCGGGGCCTGGGCGCACGCGGGCAGCACGGCGGCGCAGCATACGGCCAGGAGCAGGAGAAGGGGGCTCGGTCTTTTCATTGTGCTTCGGGGATTTTGGCGATGATACGTTCCACTTCGTCGTAGGCCTGTGCGGCGAGCGGCAGCAGCGGGTCGGTGTCGGGAAGGGAGGCGATGCGGGCCAGGGCGGCCTTGACACCCTCTTTTTCGACCAGACGGCGCATTTCCACGCTCTGCACGTCCTCGGGGTTGTCGTAATGCAGCGCGGCGCCGACGCCCAGCAGCAGGTCGGGCGTGCCGATACCGTAGCGGCGGGCCGTGAGGATGGGCCTGACGAGGCGGTCGCCTGCCGAAAGCTTGCGCAGCGGCTCGCGTCCCACGCGGGTCACGTCGTCGCAGAGGTAGGGGTTGCGGAAGCGCCCGATGATCTTGTCGATATAGGCGAAGTGGGCGTCGCGGTCGAAGCCGTAGAGCGCCACCAGCCCCCGTCCGCTTTCGCGCATGGCGGCTTTCACGATGGTATGGATATGTTCGTCGGAGATGCTCTGGCAGATGGTCATGTAGCCTTTCATCCGTCCCAGGTAAGCCGTGATGGCGTGGCCGGTATTGAGCGTGAAGAGCTTGCGCTCGATATAGGCGATCAGGTTGTCGGCCGGATTCATGCCGGGGATTTCGGGCACGGCGCCCTTGAATGCGGCGCGCTCGACGTTCCATTCGAAGAAGCGTTCGACGACCACGTCGATCGGGTTCTCGCTCTTGACCGGCGGCACGATGCGGTCGACCGAGCAGTCGGGGAAGCCGACGTACTGCTCGCACCAGTCACGCTGGGCCTCGTCGAGGTGCTTGAGGACAGCCTCCCGGAGCTGTGTGGTGGCGCGGACGCCGTTTTCGCAGGCGATGACATTGAGCGGCTCGGTGACGCCTGCATCCCTGCGTGCGGCGATACCCGCCGCGATGGCTCCGGCGATGCGGGGCAGCACGGTCAGCCCCACCGCCGTGGTGACGAGTTCCGCCCCGGCGATCTGGGCGGCAAGTTCCGGGCTCCGGGAGTCCATTGCCGAAATGTCGGTAATGCGCATCTGCTCGCAGACCGTGTCCATGATCTGAACCGTATAGGCCCTGTCCGAGTTGATCCTCGCGACGACCTGTTCGTTCACATCGGCGAATACCACATGGTAGCCCGCCTGTTCCAGCACGGCGCCGATAAATCCGCGGCCGATGTTCCCGGCTCCGAATTGAATAGCTTTCTTCATTGCATTCGTGGTTTAAATATAGCTTCTGTAACAAAATACCGTATCGGTTGCCGCGGCCCGTCGCAGCGCTGAGCCCCGGCGGCGTATGCCCTGCGCCCTATTCCCAGAATATGCGGGTGTAATACCTGCCCTTGCCGAGGATGCAGTTCGTGAATTCGACCTGCTCGCCCTGCCTGATGTCGATGCGCAGCACCTGCCCCGCATAGACGGGCATGGGATAGTCGTAGGAGGCCGGACGGACGGCGAAACGCAGGTCGGACTTGTTGGCGATCTCGAACGTGCGTTTGGTCTTGTTGACCTGGCGGATCTCGCGGATTTCGAGCGCAGCGTCTATCATCTGGCCGATGTACTCCCCGCGCCCCATCAGGTTGCCGTCGAAGCAGGCCAGGGCCCGCCCGGCGAGGAGTGCTTCGTGGATCGCCCCGGCCGTGCGGGCGGTGGCGAAGACCAGGGTCATCGGACGGCTGCCGCGCACGGGATAGATGCTCCCGCTCATATAATGTATGTCGCTGTTGGCGAACGGCACGAGGCCGTACTGAACCGCGTAGTCGAATGCGCGGGGATAGGATTCGGTCTTGTTGAACACCTCGACGCCGCGGAGTTTGCCCTGGGCGATCAGGCGTTCGTGGACGGGATAGATGTCGCTTTTCCGGTCGGGGTAGCCGGGATGGTTCCACAGCAGGAAGGCGCCCTGGCGGCAGGCCTCCTCGACGGCCTGCATCTCGTCCTCGACGTCGAGTTTGTCGGCATCCTGGATAAAGAGCGTGCAGATGTGCCCCAACGGCTTCTTGCGGGTGATTTCCGCACCGGGGATCACGATCATCCCGATCATGTCGCCGCGTGCCTTGGCCAGTTCGTAGGGTTTATTGAGGCCGCAACGGATGATGTCGGCGTTCTTGTGCACCTCGATGTGGTCGGTCATGGCGATCGCGTCCAGTCCGTCGTTCCACGCTTCGTTGACCCGGCCGACGGGCCACACCTGTCCGTCGGAGATGTCGGAATGGACGTGGAAATCGCATTTGAGCGTGATATAGCCGCCGATGTCGGGTATGCGGAGGTATTGGCGGTAGTTCTGGCGGCTGACGGCCTCATGGACGTGGACATCGTCGTTATGCAGTTGTGCGGCGGCGGTCAGGGCACAGAAAAGGGCAAAAAATGCGAGGGTAAGGTTTTTTCTCATCGGTCGTGTAGTTTGGTCGTGTCATATTAAATACAACCGATCGCGGGAAACCACCTAACCGGATTACAAAAAAATTAAAAAAGGCACCGGACATTGTTTCGTTCGGCGAGAATGTTTATTTTTGTACCGAATCTGATTATCCGATGGAGAAAATCTCGCTTATATCACGGGTTCGCGCGGGCGACCGCAAGGCGTTCGACGAACTGTGCCGGAAATATTATGCCATGCTGGTTTCCTACGCCCGCCTGTTCCTGAAAGACGACTGGGCCGAGGACGTGGTGCAGGACGTGTTCTACAACGTATGGCAGCGGCGGGAGACGCTCGACGATTCGAACTCGCTGTACAAGTACCTGCTGCGTTCGGTCTACAACCGCTCGCTCAACTACCTGGACAAGAACAGGCGCGCCGGCGAATACGGCGCTTACTATCGGGAGCGCATCGCCGCGCTGGGCAGTTCGTACTATGCACCCGACAACAGCCCCGTCGTGCAGAAACTCTACAACGACGACCTGCGCGCCAGCCTCGATGCGGCCATCGAGTCGCTGCCGCCCAAATGCCGCGAAGTGTTCCGTCTGAGCTACATCGAAGACCTTTCGAACCGCGAGATCGGAGAGCAACTGGGCATTTCGCCGCGCACGGTGGAAAACCATATGTATGCGGCGCTCAAGCAACTGCGCCGGAAACTCTCCAAGGAACAACTGTTGCTGCTGCTTTCGCTGCTCTTCATGCGGGGCGTATAGGCCGGAGCGGCACAGACCCCAAGGCGTCGGGATACATAGTATCCCGGCGCTTTTTCGTTTGATCCCGCTCCCGATTTTTTCAATTTCCGGTAAGTGGTTTGGGCGGGTCGGCTGTATGTATCTATGAACACCGCCTAAACTACACGACCGATGGAAACGACATTCCCGAAGGCGCCTTCAGCCGCCGATAGCACCCTCATTCGCAGAGGTGCCATGAATTTGATATATAAATATATCGTATGATTTACCTGCACGATGGCTTTAAGTATGTTTTTCCGCCGTCAGAGCCGGTACGCGACAGCCGGACGAAAGGTTTGCCCGCGCCGGGCAAACCCTGCAACCCGTATTTCCACCAACCAAATATTTCTTAACCAACAAAACAAAACCATGCGAAAAATTTTTCTTTTCACAGCAGCAATGCTGGCGATCGCAGGCTGTTCGGAGGACAACACGCATCCGAAGGTATCCCCCGTGGACGAACCTTCGGCGGATGCCGTGACGATCCTCGCGACGATCGATGCGATCCCGTCCGCTACCGGGGACGGCGAGGCGTATGCTCCCCTATGGCAGGAAGGCGACCAGATCATCGTCGGCTACAAGGGGATGTCTTATGTGTACGAAACCTACGACGCCGGCAACGGTGTCGAGTTCCATCCGGTGGCCCTCTCGCTGCCCGCGGACGCACGCGGCGAAGTGACGGCCTATTTCAAGGCCGTCGACGGCGTATTTGCGGTCGGTGCCGACCAGACGGGCGCTACCCTGCCGATGTATGCCTATGCGGCCGATGCCGTACCCGCCCAGGGCAGCCTCGGCCTGCACTTCAAGCCACTGGCTTCGGTGCTGTCGCTCACGATCGGCGAGGAGGCTTCGAAGACCATTTCGAAAATCACGCTCGAACCGGTCGACCCCGACGGTGTGGAGGGGCACCTGGCCGTATCGGAGGCCGTGGTCGATCCCCGGACGGGTGCGGTGACCGTCGGCGAGGATGCCGCGGTGTCGGACATCCTTACGATGGAGATCGGCGAAATGTCGCTGGTGCAGGCCCAGACGGTGAATTTCCTGATCGCCAGCGGTACGAAGGTGGACGGCGGGCTGAAGGCGACGATCTCCTGTACGGACGGGAGCGTCTTCGTCAAAAACCTGTTCGAAACGCAGGAAGTGGCCTTTGCGGGGAACTGCGTCGGAGCCGTGACCGAGCTTTTCTTCCGGCTGAGGATCGCCACCTATGAAGACATGGTGAACTTCACGCAGGAGTGTGCCGACGACAACGGCGGTGCCATCGTCGACCTCCAGGCCGACATCGACATGCGGAATGTCCCGTGGACGCCGATCGAGAATTTCACGGGGACGTTCAACGGCAACGGCCACCGTATCTACAATATCAACGTATCGGCCGACGGGCGTTATGCCGGGTTCTTCGCCTATGCCAAGGGGGCGATCTCGGATGTGGTTTTCGGGTCGAAGGACGGCACGTCCTATGACGGGACGAGCCGCATCGAGCTCAAATACAGCGCCGACACCGATACGTGGTGTTATGCGGGCATCGTCGCACAATCGAACAATACGCTCACCGGCGTGACCAGCTTCGTACCCGTGACCGTCACGGCGGATTCCCGATGCAAGTCGCGCACGGGCGGCATCGTCGGCAGCCTGTATAACGGGAAGATGAGCGGCTGCAGGAACTACGGCGCGGTGAGCAACGTGGCGACGGCGGGCGTGGCGAGCTATGTGGCCGGTATCGCGGGCATCGTCGACGGCTCGGGCGACGCGGCCGGGGCGATCACGCTGGACGGATGCCACAACCACGGCCCGGTGATGACTTCGCTCGGGCTGGGCAACGCCGTGGCGGGAATTACGGCCTCGGTGATGAAGACCGCGGTCAATACGACCATCAGCAACTGCACCAATGCGGGCGAGATCCGGTTCGACAACGCGGGCGCGTCGGCAGCCCACCGCATCGGCGGCATCGTCGCCTATATCGTGGACAGCTGCCCGACGCTGGTGATCGACAACTGCACCAACAAAGGCACCGTTGTCTCGAACATGAACGGCAACTGCTTCATCGGCGGGATCGCGGGCGTGAACTATGCGGCGGCGATCCGGGATTGCACGAACGAAGCCGAGGTGAAATTCGTGCAGGCCAATGCCGCAGGCGCGGGTTACCTCTGCATCGGCGGCATCGCGGGGCAGACGTATAGCGGGGCGAAGGTCACGGGATGTGCCAACAGGGCGGCCGTCAGCTCCGACAAACTGCAGGTGACCCGCATCGGCGGTATCGTCGGTACGCACAACGCCAGCACGATAGACGACTGTTCGAACAGCGGCGACATCACCCTGGCCTATACGGCGACGGCCAACAACTGGGAGGCCGCAGGCGGCATCGTGGGTTTCTACGACGGCACGGACGGCACGGCGGTGACCAATGGCTGCACGAACAGCGGCAAGGTCTGGGCGACGGTAAATTCCAGCAACGCCAATATCGGCGCCGGAGGCATCGCGGGCATCATCAAGTCGGGCAATGCGACCAACAACACCAACGACGGTGCGGTCTGGATGCACAATGCCCAGGCGGGCAAGAGCTCCTATGCGGGCGGCATCGTCGGCTACGACTACAATACCAAGGACAAGTCGGCCGTCACGGGCAATGTCAACAACGGTGCGGTACAGGCCACCGTCGAGGGCACTTCGGCGCTGCTGGCGGCCGGGGGCATCATCGGGCGCAACGACGTGGGCGCCGTGTCCGGATGCAGGAATTTCGGCGCGGTGGCATGTGCGCTGCATGCGGGGGCGCTCGTGGGCTGGAACAAGAAAAGCGTGGAGGACAGCGCCGCAGGCGGTTCGGTGAACGGCACGGCACTCACCGGGACGAACTATGCGGAACTGGCGGTCGGCTTCCAGGACGGGGGCTCGTCGTCGGGCATCACCTTCGGGGAGAAATAGCCCGGCAAATCATTAATTACTTAACTGAAAGAAACCTATTATGAAAAGAGTCCTTACGACACTTTTGAAAAGTGTATGTATAATTGCTCTGGTGTTGTGCGGGATGGACGCGCAGGCGCAGGGCAACCTCGTAACGGGTGCGGTCAGGGATGCGAAGGGCGAACCGGTGATCGGCGCCACCGTCATCGTGAAGGGAACCGCAACCGGCGCGACATCCGGGGCCGACGGCCGCTATTCGATCCAGGCGGGCCCCGATGCGACGCTCGAATTCAGCTTCATAGGCTACAAGAAACAGGAGGTGCCCGTAGGTACCCGCTCGGTGATCGACGTTGTGCTCGAAGAGGATGCGCTGATGGTGGACGACGTGGTGGTGATCGGCTACGGCACGCAGTCGCGCCGCACGATCACGGCCGCAGTTTCGAAGGTGGACGGCGAGAAACTCGCCGGCGCCCCGGTCAACTCCATCGGCGATGCCCTGAAGGGACGTGTCGGCGGCGTGCGCGTATCGTCGGCCGACAACCAGCCGGGTTCCGACCCCGTGTTCCTGATCCGCGGCGGTTCGTCGATCAACCAGTCGAACGCCCCGATCATCATCATCGACGGCGTGAACCGTGAAATGACCGGCCTGAACCCCAACGATATCGAGTCGATCGAGGTGCTGAAGGACGCCGCTTCGGCGGGTATCTACGGCGCCCGCGCCTCGAACGGCGTAATCCTCATCACGACCAAGAAGGGCAGCATGGCACGGGGCCCGCAGGTGACATTCGAGGCGCAGGCCGCATGGACTTCGCCTGCCGTGAGGTTCGACCTGATGAACGGCGGCGACTACCTGCGCACGATGCGCACGATGCTGAACGAATACCCTTCGACCTACGCCTACGGCTCGGGCATCCTAACGGGCGCCAACTCCGCCGGTATCGGCAACGGCGACAATTCGGTGTGGACGCCCAAATTCGTGGATACGCCGGCCGATGTCCCCGCAGGCTGGAAGGTGATGGTCGACCCCATCGACCACTCGAAACTGATCGCCTACCAGGACAACGACCAGCAGAAGCAATGGTTCGACGACTCGTACTGGATGAACTACTACGTCGGCGTGAACGGCGGCAACGACAAGGTGCAGTATGCCGCGTCGGCCGGCTACACGAAGGACGGCGGCATCGGCATCAACACCGATTTCTCGCGTTTCACCTTCCACGGCAACACCTCGTTCAAGATACTCAGGAACCTGAAGGCGACGACCGTGTTCGACTACTCGGAAACGAAGGGCAACACGCTCCCCTCGTCGGGTATCGCCACCTACTGGACGACCGTGGGCCGCGGCATGTTCATGCCCGCCACGCACCGCGACTACCTGGACGACGGCACGCCCGCCCAGGGAACCAACAACACGACCATCTCGGCCGCATGGTTCGACCGTTATTATACGAGCAACTACACGGCACGCCGCATGACGGCCAATTTCAACCTCGAATGGGAAATCGTCGACGGGCTGCGCGCCGTGATGCAGGTTGCCAACCACAACTATTACAGGATCGACAACCAGCGCCTGGCGGGCAACGCAATCTCCAACCAGCGCCGCACCTACGAGAAGTGGGGGCAGACCAACCGCTTCAGCACGCAGGGCTACCTGAACTACCGCAAGACCTTCGCGCAGGATCATACGATCGAGGGCACGGTCGGGTTCGACTACATGAAAAACACGGTCAACGGCCTTTCGCTGACGGTCACGGGCGCCGATTCGGACAAGGTGCCGACGCTGGCCGCAGGGACGGACGCCACGGGCTGGGCGGACACCAACACCAACGAGGCGCTCTCCTCCTATTTCGGGCGCCTGAACTACGACTACAAGAAGAAGTACCTCTTCATGTTCACGTTCCGCGCCGACGGCTCGTCGAAATTCGCCGAGGGAAACCGCTGGGGATATTTCCCTGCGGCGTCGGCCGGCTGGGTAGTCTCGGAGGAGAAATTCTGGAACGTGCGCAATTTCAACAGCTTCAAGATACGCGCCTCGTATGGCCTGACGGGTAACAACTACATCGGCCTTTACGATGCCTACGGAGGGTTCGGCGCAACGTCGATCTACAACGGTGCGAGCGCCATCCTGCCCACGGCGCTGCCCAACATGAGGCTCAAATGGGAGACCACCCATCAGCTGGACATCGGCGTCGACATGGGATTCTTCAACGACCGCATCCGCCTGATGGCCGACTATTACAACAAGAAGACCACCGACCTGCTTTTCAGCGTCACGCTGCCCGATACGTCGGGTTACGGCTCGGCCCGGCAGAACGTCGGTTCGGTACGCTTCTACGGCGCTGAGGTGGAACTCTCGACGGTGAACATCCAGAGCAAGAACTTCACCTGGACGACCGACTTCACCTACTCGTTCAACATGAACAAGGTGTTGTCGCTCCCCGACGAGTACAGGTACAAGGACGTCGACGGCAAGGATGCATGGCGTATCGGCGGGTACACGATGTCGGAGACGGGATTCCGTTTCGGCGGCACGGCTGTCGGCGAACGCATGGGGCGCATCTACGGCTACAAGACCGCCTACATCATCGAAACCGAGGCGCAGGCCGACGCGGCGCTGTACGACGTCAATTCACACGGCATCCGCCGTTCGGACGGCCGTTCGATCGCCGGCCGCAAGGACATCGGCGACTACGAATGGCTCAACCGCGCCGGGTCGGCGCGTACGGCGGACGGCAGCGAGCAGATCAACGACGAGGACATGTTCCTGCTGGGGTACGTGACGCCCCACTCCACCGGCGGTATGAACAATACCTTCAAGTACAGGAACCTCTCGCTGTCGGTCTACGTCGACTATGCGCTGGGGCACTCGGTCTACAACTACATGTATACGCGCGGCCTGCAAACCTCGATGGGCAACTGCAACTGGAACCTCATCTACGATGCGAACGACTGCTGGCAGAAGCCGGGCGACAACACCAAGCTGGCGCGCCTGTCGGCCAACGACGCCGACGGCGGCAACAAGAACTATTCGCGCATCTCGGACATCAACGTGCAGAAGGGCGATTACCTCTGTCTGCGCGACGTGACGCTGTCGTACAGCTTCCCCAAGCGGTGGATCGGCAAGCTCGGGCTGGGCAACCTGACGGTCTCGGTATCGGGCAACACGCTGGTATACTGGACGAAGGTCAAGGGCGTGTCGCCCGAGTCGGCGGTGGCCTCCTCGGGATCGAGCACGGGCATGTACAGCGCGGTGAACACCAGCTCGGCCGATTATAACATTTACCCGCCCACGCGCAAGGTGATGTTCAGCCTGAAGGCCACGTTCTGAACGGGATGATTCTCAACAACTAAATCGAATATACGAATATGAAATTCCATAAGCTATATATTGCAGCGATAGGCGCCGCCTCGATGGCGATGGCGGGGTGCGAGCTCGATATCGTCAACTCCGACCAGCTCAACACGACGAACATGTGGGTGGACGAAAGCGATGTCACGGGCGCGACGACGGGTATCTATTTCGAATTGCGCAACGCCTTCCGGCAGAATTACACGAACCAGTTCTTCTGGGGCGAACTGCGCGTCGGGCCCGCCATGTGGGATCGCGGTACGAACCGTTCGCTGATGGACTCGGACATGCTGGAAGTACTGCACAGCCTGCTCAACGGAGGCACGTCGTCGGTAAGCTGGACGAACCTCTACACCTGTATCAATCAGTGCAACTCGGTGATAAAGTACGCGCCGTCGGTCGAAATGTCCGACCAGACGCGCAGCTACTGCCTCGGGAACGCCTATTTCGTCCGGGCATACGTCTACTACTGGATCGCCCGCGTATGGGGCGACGCACCCGTCATCCTGACGCCCACCGAGAGCACCGGGCGGGAGATCTACCCTTCGCGTTCGCCCAGGGCCGAGGTCTACGCCCAGGTGGCGCAGGACATCGAAAGCGCGCTCACGCACATCACTTCCAACGCCCAGGGCTGCTATTATGCCACGGTGGACAACATCAACATGCTGAAGGCCGACTTCGCGCTGTGGATGTACGCCGCACAGAAAGGCGGCGATTCCTACCTGACGATGGCCGGGGAGGCGCTCGACGCCGTTACGCGCACGCCGCTGCTCGGCAAGTTCGCCGATGTGTTCGACGTGAAGAACAAGGCCAACAAGGAGATCGCCTTCGCGCTGCATGTCGATGCGACGAACGAGGTGCATTCGGCCAGCTACATCCAGCGCTTCATCTGGGGCTCGACGCAGGTCAAGGCCTCCTACCGCAACGTCGAGGGCGGCGTGCCGGTATCGAGCAACCAGTGGTTCTGTTATGCGGACGAATTCATCGGCGAACTGAAACGGAACAAGGAGCAGAACAACGACCAGCGCAGCGACGTGACCTATATGGAGCGCACGGGCGTGAGCGACATGTACGAAAAGGTCGGATGGCCCAACAAGTTCACGGGCGACTGGTCTTCGGGAACGCTGCTCTACGACGACGACCTGATCCTCTACCGGTATGCGCAGTACTATATGTTCCGTGCCGAGCTGTACTATTACAGGAAACAGTACAAGGAGGCGCTCGGGGAGCTGAACGTGGTCGCCCAGCGCGCCTACGGGAAGGCGGACTTCTACACCTCGGCCACGCAGCAGGACGTGCTCGAAGCGCTGGCTGCGGAGAACCGCTGGGAATTCGCCGAGGAGGGCAACCTGTGGTTCACCTACATCCGCCTGGGTTACATCGACACCTACTGCCCGCTCAAATACTGGCCCAATACGGGTGTCGAGGGCGGCGTGGGCGGTTCGACGAACCCCAACATCTACCTCTTCCCGATCTCGACCTCGGCGATCAACAAGAACAGCAACCTCAGGCAGACCGAAGGCTGGTCTTAATCCATTTACCCAACAGAAAACTATTCAGCTATGAGAAAATTCATATCCGGCCTGCTCGCCATCGCCGCCGCGGCATTCACAGGCTGTTACGAGTCGGGCACCGATGCGGACAACACGAGCCGGGAGGCGCGCATCTCGATTTCGCCCGCCGCGATCGGGTTCGATGCCGACGGGCGGACGACGGACGGACTGGCGTTCGGCACATACATCGTGACGGTGAACCCCTACGGCAAAATGTATAGCGACTGGTATGCCGAACTGGTCGGCACCGACTGGGCCACGCTCGACTACCATACGGCCTCGCCCGACGGCGCGGTCGAAAAGGCGCTGCGGATCACCTGCTCCGCGAACACGGACTACAAGCGCACGGGAACGCTGCGCTTAACGCTCTCCAAGACGGGCGAAAGCGTCGATTTCCCGATCACGCAGGTCGGGCTCAAACCCGATGCCACGCTCACCCTCTCGACGGAATCGGACATCGAAATGATGGCCCTGGAGCCTGCCGAGGTGACTGTGGCCTTCGAGACCAACATGCCCGCCTCGACCGTCACGGCCGAGCTGGAAGAGGGCGTGGAGTGGCTCACCTGCACGCTCGACAGGGAGGCCGGGACGATCGTCCTCGCGGCTTCGGACAACACCTCGCCCACCGACATGCGGGAGGCGACGGTGACTGTGAGCGCCGGGACGGAGGATACGAGCCTCGCCACAAGGCAGATCAAGGTGCGGCAGCTGGCCAACGAAACCTACCTGTTTATTTACGGGTCGGGCATACCCCACTTTGCGGCCTTCGGCGATGCCGCACAGATGAACAAGAACGACCTGGTGTTCGGCCTCGACCACTATTTCCGCAGCGGCAAGGTGATCCTCTCGACTTCGCGTACGCCGGACGCCTATCCGCGCTATGCGCTGACGGCCGACGGCAAACTCGCCGTACTGGCCGACGCGGCTGCCGAGGCCGCGGCGCCCGAGCTCACGTTCGGCATTGCGGGGATGAATGCCCTGCGCGTGACGATCGCGCTCGACGAGGACAACAACGTGGTGGCAGCCGACTCGAAGGCCGAGTTCACGCGCATCTCGACCGTGAACAGCATGCCCGAATCGGAACTGGCCGGCTACCCCACCAAGGAATACGTCACGCGTGACGGAAAGACCAAGACGTGGATGACGACCGGCCTGCACTGGAACGGCGGCGCGGCGATGGGCACCTACAAGCTGGGCAGCGGTCTGGTCGGGGGCTCGAAGACGGGCGGTTACGACGAAGCGGAGTATTCGATGCGCAACCCGGCCTATGACACCGAGGAGAACGGCGGGACGCTCAAGGAGCTGATGATGCCCGACGGCGTGACGACGCGCGCTTCGGTCTACGGACGCCTTTACAGTTCGTACGAAACGCTGACGGGCGACCCGGCCGGCGCGCTGAGCCCAGCCCTGCTGATGCCCTTCCCGCTGGGAGGCGCCGGGACGGTGGTCGTGGATGCCGTGGGCAACAGCATCACGCTGGAACCGATCCTCAAGGCCGACCTGAAAGACTACGCAGCCTCCGACGGCGGCAATACGCAGGCCGAGGCCGACCACCCGTCGCTCTCGATGCAGGTGCAGGGCATCTGTCCCTACGGCTGGCATATCGCCAACATGTCCGACTGGAAAGACCTGATCTACGCGGTGGCGGAGTCGTCGAAGAGCTATTCGGACTACCCCGTGGCGGCTGCGACGGCATCGTACGGCGCCATGACCTCGGGCAATGCGGCCAATGTGGCGGCGCACCTGCGCTGCAAGGAGTGGCAGGACGCCGAGTTCAACCCCGCGACCGCCATTTCGAACGGTGCCGAGGCCTTCGCTTTCAACCTCTACCCGCAGGGGTGGCGTCTCTACAAGAGCGGCTATGACTACTGTGCCAACTCGGGCAACGTGCGCTTCTACTGCCTGATTCCGATGATGGGACAGACCACGGCCTCGAAGATGGCCCTGTGGCGCGCCTACTGTACGACCTCGGCCGATATGGTATTCGACGACGGGTTCGACGTGGGCAACGGTTCGGGAGCCGCGGTGCGCTGTGTGAAAAATTACGAGAATTTCTGAATCCGGAGCGGGCCGGACGGGAGTACGCCCCAGTCCGGCCCGGGCTCCGGCCATGGAACGACAACGAATAAAAAAAAGAAAAACCTATGAAATACTATAAAATGCTTATGCTCCTCACCCTTGTCGCAGCCGGCCTGGCGGCAGGATGCAGCGACGACGAAGATCCGCTGAAGGACTGGACGGGGCCGTCGAAGCCCGGCACCGAGATCAAAACCCCGGCCGAGGTCGGCAACCGTGTCGTCGCGCACCGCGGCGGTTCGACGGAGGCCGGGACACGGCAGTTCCCCGACAATTCGGTGGCGGCGCTCAACTATGCCATCGGGCTGGGCTGCTACGCGTCGGAGTGCGACATCTACCTTACGAAGGACGACGATGTCGTGGTGGCGCACGCATCGGCGGGGTGTTACATCAACAACCTCAAGCCGTGGGAGCATACGCTCGCCGAACTGCGTGCCGCCGGGACGCTGGCCAACGGGGAACAGCTGCCCTCGCTGGCCGACTTCATCGACGTGGTGCTCGAGGCGGGAACCACGCGCCTGTGGCTCGACGTGAAGAACATTACCATCGACGGCAAATCGACCGAAGAGGGGCGCGAGGCTTCGGCCAGGGCGTGTGAGAGGGCGTGCGAGATCATCGAAGAGATGGGCGCGCAGAATTTCTGCGAGTTCATCGTCACGGGCAATGCGACGAAAATCAGTTCGAGCAGCCCCGTCACCATCTGGCAGCGTTCGCTCGCCGCGGCGGGCGCCGTGGGCAGCAATGCCGGGTGGATGAGCTTCCGCAACCCGGCCGATTACATCTCCTACGGCTATCCGTGGGCGAACCTCTCGACCGAAAACCTCTATTTCGAGGGGAAGACCGTGAACAAGAACGGTTATTCGGTGCAGAAATTCCTCGATGCGGGGCTGAAGCTCAGCGTATACAATGCCGACCTGGATGTCGACATGGATTATTACCTGGCCTACAAGGACAAACTCTACGCCATCTGCACGAACTACCCCCGCAAGCTGCTGGGCAAATGGAACTGACCGAACCGTTCCGTATCCTGCCCGGCACCTGTGCCGGCGGTACGGCCGGGATGATATCCGGGCTTTGAAGCCCGGATATTTTTATTACCTTTAGCCCTGCGCAGCTTCGTCCTCGACCCGTATTTCCCGGGATTCCAGAAAAAATGCACTTTTTCGAAAAAAAAAGTGAAAACAGACTAGGTATTTTTGTGCCTATGGCTGTATAGTATAGGTAACACCCTAAAAGTATACATATTGGAACGCCATACAGATACCCCTACCATAACCGACATGGAGGGACTGCTATACAGATACCTCGTCCGCCGGACGAGCGGGGCCGAAGACCGGGAGGTATATGCCTGGCTCGAAGCCTCGGAGAAGAACCGCAGCCTGTTTTTCGAAGTCGCGGCCGTATGGAGCGCACACAGGACGCTCATCTCCCCCGCCACCGGCGAGCGCTGCGATGCCATGCTACGGCGGCTCAACGCGCGTATCGACGCCGACGACGCCATGCAGCGCCCCGCGCGGTTGGCATGGCGGCGTTGGATGTCCGCAGCGGCTGCGGCAGCCGTGGTCGTGATCGCGGTCGCGGCAGCCTGGCTGGCAGGTGTGCGCTTGCCGGAAGCCGGGCGGTTCCAGTCCTATGCCAACCATACCGGCGACGTGACCGTCCTGCATCTGGAGGACGGGACGCAGGTGTGGCTGCAAGACGGCACCGAGTTGCGCTATGCCGTAGGCAAGGGGGACGGGGAGCGGATCGTGCGGCTCGACGGCGAGGCCTATTTCGACGTGTCGCACGATGCGCGGCATCCCTTCGTCGTGGAGACCCGCGAGCTGGCGATCCGGGTGCTGGGCACGGCCTTCAATGTCCGGGCGCTCGCCGGCGACCCGCTCACGGAGGTGGTGCTCGAACGCGGCGCCGTACGCCTCGAAACCCCCGGCGGCGACAACCTCGTGCGGCTGCATCCCAACCAGCGGGCCGTGTACGACGCCCGGATGGGCGACATGGAGGTGGCCGAAATCAACGCGCCGCTCTATGTGACCAGGCGTTACAACCTGGTCACGATGAAGGGCGCCACGATCACGGAGATCATCGCCGGCATCGAAAAGAGCTACGGCGTACGCATACGCATCATGTCGCCCGACGACGGCAAACGCTACGACATCAACTACCTGCGGAGCAATTCGCTCGAGGAGGTCGTCGACATCGTCGAGTTCATGACCGGAACGCATTGCGAGGTGATCCGCAACGAATGATACGGGGCCTGCGGCCGACCACCGCAGGCCTTTTGCACCGCACAACCCGGAACACGCTTCACGAACCTTAAAATATGAAGAAAAATTCCATCCCCAAGCTGGAATTGGTATTTCTTCTCCTGTTGACCGGCATGTGTCCGCAGGCCCATGCTACGGATGACGGCAGAAATGCCTCGCCACAAAAGACCTACGCTGTGGATCTCACGCTCGGATCCGCAACGGTGCTGACCTTCACGGAGGCCGTCACCTCACAGACGGGCGTACTGTTCTCCTACGAATCGGCACTGTCGCAGATGCCGCTCGGCGACGTGTCGGTGCATGAAACCGCGGCGCCGCTGGAACATATCCTGGAAAAGGTATTCAAGGGACGGGGATTCCGTTACAAGGTCGTCGACCGCATCGTGGTGCTGACCTACGACACAGATTCCGCGCGTTCGCAGCTGGTACTCGTGACGGGGCGCGTCAAGGACGGCTCGGGGATGCCGCTGGTCGGCGCCTCGGTCGTCGTGAAGGATACGATGCGGGGCGTTTCGGCCGGGGCGGAGGGCAATTACCGAATCTTCGCCGATCCGGAAGCCACCCTCGTTTTCTCGTACATAGGCTATGCCGACCGGGAGGAACGCATCGGGACGAGGTCGGCCATCGACGTCGTACTGGAGGAATACGAAGCCGTGCTCGAGGACGTGGTGGTGGTCGGATACGGCACGCAGTCGCGCAGGACGGTGACTGCGGCCATCAGCAAATTCGACGGGCATCTCCTGGAGGGTATCCCTGTCAATTCGGTCGGCGACGCCCTGAAGGGACGCATCCCCGGCGTGAGGGTCGCCACGACCGATGCGACACCGGGCGCAGACCCCAAATTCCTGATCCGCGGCGGATCGTCGATCAACCAGTCGAACGACCCGATCGTGCTGGTCGACGGCGTAGTCCGCGAAATGGCCGGGCTGAATCCCAACGACATCGAATCCGTTTCGTTCCTCAAGGACGCCGCGGCGGCGGGCATCTACGGTTCCCGCGCGTCGAACGGCGTGATCCTCATCACCACGAAGAAAGGTTCGAAACACCTCGGCCCCCGGATCGTATTCGAGGGGCAGTGGGCCTGGGCGTCGCCCGCCACGAAGTTCGACCTGATGAACGCCCGCGATTACATCCTCACGGTGCGTCCGGCGCTCATGGAGGGGTATTGCGGCGGCATGGATCCGGCATCGGTGCTGGGCGGCGAACAGTCGGCAGGCACGGGCAATACGGCCAAATCGCTCTGGACGACCCGTTACCTCCGGCCGGACGAGCAGGTTCCCGCCGGCTACCAATGGGTCGAAGACCCGGTGAACCCCGGGCGCATCATCGTCTTCGAGGACAACGACCAGCAGAGCCAATGGTTCGGCGACGCATGTTGGCAGAATTACTACGTCGGCATCGACGGGGGCGGCGACAACATCCAATACGCCGCCTCGGCGGGTTATACGGACGACAGCGGGATCGGGATCACGACGGGTTATTCGCGCTTCACGTTCCACGGCAACACGACCTTCCAGGTGACGCGGCGGCTCAGGGCCTCGACGACATTCGACTATTCGCAGATCGAGCAGCAGACCTTCGAGAGTGCGCCGCTCAGCCTGCGCAACTCGGTCATACGCGGGCTCTCCGTCCCCAACACCCACCGCGACTGGTACGGCGAGGAGGCGGGCGAGGAGCTGGCGGGTACGCCCGCGCTGGGCACCAACAACACGACGATACCGGCCGCCTACTACGCCTATTACTACCACAATGCCGGGTCGACGATCAAGCGTTCGACGGCCACGATCAATCTCGACTGGGAGGTGTTCGACGGGCTGCGCCTGGTCGGGCAGTTCACCAACTACAACCGCCATACGCGCAGCTATTTCTATGTCGAGGACAACCCCACGACGGGCTCGAACATACGGCCCATGAAGGAGGGCTTTTCGGAGACCAACCGCATGGATTTCCAGGCCTATGCCGACTACAAGGGTACGTTCGGCAACGGGCACCGCCTGGGTGCCGTGGCGGGCTACGAATACATGCTCGACAAACTCAACAGCTTCGACGTGCGGGTGCAGGGTGCCGTGTCTGACAAGCTGCCCGTGCTCGACGCCGGGACTTCGAACATCGCCAACTATCCGAAGAGTACCCGCACGCGGGAGTGCCTGATCTCCTATTTCGGGCGTGTGAACTACGACTACGGCGGGCGTTACCTCCTTGCCGCGACGATGCGCATCGACGGTTCGTCGAAATTCGCCGCAGGCCACCGCTGGGGCTATTTCCCGGCGGCATCGGCCGGATGGGTGGTCAGCAAGGAGGGGTTCTGGCCCGAAAACAGTGCGGTCAGCATGCTCAAGGCGCGCGTGAGCTACGGGCTGACGGGCAACAACGGGATCGGGCTGTACGACACCTACGGCAGCTACAATTCGCTCTACACCTACAACGGCAACGCGACCACCACGACCAATACGATGCCCAACAACGGCCTGATCTGGGAGAAGACCCTCCAGTTCAACGCCGGCATCGACCTCGGGCTGCTGGACAACCGCATCACGCTGGCGCTCGACTATTACAACAAGGAGACGCGCGACCTGCTGTTCGACGTCAGCCTCCCCAATACGACGGGCTACAACTCGGTTTCGACCAACCTGGGGCGTGTCAGGTTCTACGGCACGGAACTGTCGCTGTCGTCGGTCAACATCGACCGCAGGGGTTTTTCGTGGAGGACGGACTTTACGTACAGCTACAACATGAACCGCGTGCTCGAGCTGCCCGACAACGGCAATCCCCGCAACCGCATCAACGGCATCTCGGTCGGCGACGGCACCCAGTTTGGGGGTATCGCCGAGGGCGAGCGCATGGGGCGTATTTTCGGCTATGTCGCAGAGCGCATCATCGAGACGCAGGAGGAGGCCGATGCCGCCCGGTACGACACGCAGTCGCGCGGCTACCGGCGCAGCGACCGGCGGCAGATAGCCGGGCGCAAGGACATCGGCGACTACGAGTGGAAAGACCGTCCGGGATCGACGCGCATGGACGGCCGGCAGATCATCAACGCCGAAGACCAGTTCCTGCTGGGGTATGCCCTGCCCCACTCGACGGGCGGCATCGGCAATACGTTCCGCTACCGGAACTGGACGCTGAACGTCTACATGGACTACGCCCTGGGACATTCGGTGCGCAACGACATGCAGATGCGCTATTTCCAGTCGACGATGGGCAACTGCAACTACAACCTGGTGAACGAGGTGAAAAAATGCTGGTCGCAGCCGGGCGACGACACGCGCTACGCCCGTTTCACGGCCAACGATACGGACTGGGGCAACCGCAACTACGGGCGCACGTCCGACATATTCGTCGAGAAGGCCGACTACCTCTGCCTGCGCGATGTTTCGCTCTCGTGGTCGCTCCCGAAGGCGTGGCTGCGCAAACTGCACATAAGCGACGTGACGCTCACCGTCTCGGGCAACACGCTTTGCTACTGGACGGCCGTGCACGGGGTCTCGCCCGAGGCCGCGACCACCGGCGGCCTCTACACCGCGTCGTCGACCTACGACACCGGGTTCAGTCCCTACCCGCCGACGCGCAAAGTGCTCTTCACGGCCAAACTCACGTTCTGACGCCCTACTGCCATGAAAACGAAATTCGGAAAGACTATAGCCGGAGTCGCGCTGCTGTTCTGCGCATACGGGGCGGGCGGCTGTCACGGCGACCTGGACATCATGCAGGACAACAAGCTCTCGGCCAGCAACATGTGGAAAGAGGAGAGCGACGCCACGTCGGCCACCTACGGGCTGCAATTCTTCTTCCGTCAACACCTCAACCACTCCCTGTATCATCTGTTCATGGAAATGTTTGTGATGATAATAAGCTTTGACACCTTTTTCCGAAAGAGAAATATGAACCACCCGGCGATCCTGCGTACTGCGGCAGCGAGTCACATAACCTTTTTTCACAAGGCTGTTCATGGAAATTGTCAGTGTACCAACCGTCACTGACAATTCCTTTGCAATAGATGACATATTTTTCGTTGTCCCGACCCCGATGGCATTGATCACATGCATATCGTTATTGGTCAGATCTTTATATTCCTGACTGGTTATCGCATTTTCTTCTATACTGTTGATATCGCGAAACAGATTTACAAGTACATCATTCAGCGTATCGTAGGTTCCCACATTATTCCCTTTCACGTTTCCAAAAGCTTCTTACAGATTGTATCTTATTTTATTCTGGTACACAAGTCCTAAAATCCTTATATTTTCTTAAAAAAATGTGATTTTTCTATGTTTTCCGGCTTATTTTAATACCAGACGGGCAAAAACTTCCCCACGTTCTTCAAAATTCTTGAAGATACCATAGCTGGCAGCTGCCGGAGACTCTTCGTTCTTCTGGTCGAAACCAGCCTTGGTTTCTTCCTCGTGGCAGAACACCTTGATGACCTTTTGTCCGTGGATCATCTCTTCAATATAGCCGTTCACCGCACCGATGGAGTTCTGCTGCTTGACGAAGAACGCACCGCTCTTGCCGCCCACGAACTTGGTAATCACCATCATCACTGCCACAAACGCCAGGACAAACAGCGTCAGCCAGATGCTCAGACGCACCATTGCCACGAATACGGCAATCACCGTCACGATGGACGAAAAGATCTGCGGCACACTCTGCGCCAGCATCTGCCGGAGCGTATCGGTGTCGTTGGTGTAGTGGCTCATGATGTCGCCGTGCTCGTGGCTGTCGAAGTAGCGGATCGGCAGCTTCTGCTGGTGGGCGAACATGTCGTCACGAATCTTCTTGAGCGTGCCCTGCTCGACGGTGACGATCAGCCACTGCCACAGCCAGGACGCCACGATGCCGGCCACATACAGGCCCGCCATCAGGCTGATGGCCCGCAGCAGCGGGGCCCAGTCGGGGTTCGACTCCCCCACCATCGGCAGAATATACGTATCAATCAACGACTGGAGGAACAGCGCGGAACCGGCCTGCGCGGCGGCACCGACCAAGATGCACACCACGATGGCGATGACGCGCCACTTGTACTGGAAGATGTAGCTGAAGATGCGCTTGATGGTGCCAGGCTCGGCTTTGCCCATGGCGGGCTTGCGGTTCTTGAAACTCTGGTCGTTGCTCATCGTGCTTCTCCTTCCTTGGTATCGGCTGCATTGGTATCAGCTGCGCTGGTATCG
>OHAJ01000605.1_pt1 | contig 26651 bp, 20 predicted proteins | sample 1577101 | NCBI WGS metagenome assembly OHAJ01 (sample SAMEA3541531, study PRJEB24748) | human gut metagenome | biome: human gut; feature: human-associated habitat; material: faeces | place: China | collected 2012
AATTTTTGAGCGCACCAAAGCGGCAAAGCGCTTAAGGGGCTTAGGGAGATTAAGGAGATTAGGGAGGGTAAGGTGCTTAAGAGGGCTTAGGGGCTTGAGGTTAAAGCTTTCGCCGAGAGGGGTTCGAGGCTAAAGCCTTCGCCGGCACCAAAATTATAGGAAGCAGAGGAAGGGAAAGTTTGGGAGGTTAAGGAGATTAAGGATTGTGATAGACTAAAAATATTTCGCGGACAAAATTGATAAATCAAAAAAATTTCATACCTTTGTGGTATGCTTTCATCTATTCGCTCATGGAAAAACAAAGCTTATGAAAACTGCAGTCAAAGATATACCCGGCATTGATATATTTAAGTTTATCATGGCCTTTGCCGTAATTCTTATCCATTTCCCTCCTGTTTTCGATATTGGTCATGAAATATATCCGGAGGTTATACGGTGGCTGATTAGGTTGGCCGTACCTTTCTTTTTTATTGTATCCGGTTATTTTGCTTACAAAATCATCAATTCTCCGGACAAATTACGAGTCCGAGGAATGAAAATGCTTCGGATATGGGCAATTTGGATGCTTATTTATTTCCCATTACAATTATACAGTGGATTTCCTGACGCAAAGAGCGTTGTTGTATATATCATCAACGTTTTACTCTATGGAGAAGAAGCTTATGCATGGCCACTTTGGTTTTTATATGCCCAAGCAATATTTTTCCTCATAGAGAGTTTTCTGCCTAATAGACAAAGGCTTCGTGCTTTTGTACACATTATCTATATTTGTGCTTTGGCTGCATCGTCTTTGTATCTACTTCACAGCGATTTATTCCCGAAACTTTTCACATATACTCCTCAACGTGCCTTTGGCGGTTGCGGATTTATACTTTGTGGGTATTATCTTAAGAAATATGAGGCGAATATAAAAATCAACAGGTATATTTTCGCGGCTTTGCTACTTTGCTTAAGTTATGTATTGCGAGTTCTTACAATGCCATTATGGGAGCTTACAGGCGGTTTGGCTCTTATTATTATAGCCCTTGCAATCAAATGTAAACCCCGGCCTACTTTTCTTACCATGCGACACGAAAGTGCTTGGATATATTACATGCACATGTATGTGCTGATGTTGCTTTCTTTGGTGATATTTACCAACGGAGCATCTAAAGGCATTATAATCTCTTGTGCTTTTGTAATCTCCTTTGCATTGGCATGGCTCCTAACCAAGCTGCAAAAACGAAGCCGAATGTTCTCATACCTTGTCTCGTGATTCTCAACTCCTATACAAGAGAACAACAGCCCTCCATTCATTCTTTGAAATTGCTTTGGGGACTATAACGTATTAACAACTAATAAAGCAAGAATATCGAGTAAAAGACAAGATAGAACAAAACAGAAGAGAGTCAAAGACACTCTCTTCTGCATACTCTTTGGTTATTTTATTGAAATTATCTCACCATGATTTTGCGTATGGATCCATCAGAATAGCGCACGATGTTGATTCCCGAAGTAACCGTTTTATGTCGATTACCCTGCAGATCGTAAATCGCAATAATCATAACGTCAGCTTCAGTGCTTTCCACGCCATCCTGTCCGATTCGGAACCATACTTTCCCCAGCATATCTTTAAAATAAAAATCTCTTATTCTTGCCCTGATTTCTTCATCGGTTGTGGCATTCGCACCCCATGTATTACCTTCAGCATACATATCATTGGGGGTGTTGTTGTATAAATCGCATGGACTGTTCAAGGAATAGATATATCCGCCATCGACTTGTTCAAAGCCATTTTGATCAAATTTATTGTTGCCGGGATTATAACTTGAAGAGCCGGATAGCTCAACATTACCTACATTAGCTTTAGTGTTCTTTCCGGAGACGTACAGTCCTATCTGACTGCCTTTCATAGTATTACCTTCCACCCATGTTGTTTTGCCTATGCCATTTGCAGAGATTGTATTCATTATACCAATAGCATAACCAAGGAAAGTATTTCTGGCGTAATGATTATCTTCGCATACATTGTCAATTATGCGAGCAGCCTGACCACCTGTAACATTGATACCAAAAGCCATTCCTTTTACAGTGTTACCTTTTATAAGGACGTTGTTCTCCCCCTTTGTGTTTAATCCATTGTAGACACGTATGCCTCCTGCGTCAAATTTGTTTCCAATGACTGTATTGTTTTCCACAGACACAGGTAATGCTCCACCAACCATAAGGTCTATGACAGGCATAGTATTACTAACACTGTCGCCACAGTTTAAAACAGTATTCCCTTGTACGTCTATTCCACATTCTGTTTTCTTAGTCAGAGTTGAATTTACCGAAATTGCGACTTTGTGACAATCGATAAATGTGTTGTTGTAAACTATATGCTGAGCTGGAGGACGAGAGACGAACTGCAGAGCATTTCTATTCCATATCTTGGTGAATACGGTATTTCGTATATCGAGACTACTATCTGAATCCCACCGAACAGAAATCCTTTCAAACCGCATGTTACGGATTATAGCGTTTGAAGCGCCTTTTCTAAAGACCATTTGTCCGGGTTTGGAAGATTCTCCACTAAAAGTGGTTATACATCTTATTGTGGCCGAATCCTTCGGAGACATCTTTACTGCTCCGTCTACAAATATAGAACCACTGACATCCTTCAGCTGGAAGTTGTCTTTATTCTCAATTTCAAGAGTATCGTTCACTGAGATAACGATAGTATCGTTAAGTGTGAACGCCTGAGGAGCCAACTTGGGCAGAGGCCGTTTTACGCCTGAGGCAGCGATTTGTGATAGTTGCAGTAGCGTATATGTGCGACCTTGTCCGGGAGATATCCACACATCAGCCATTGCAGCTATCGACACCATGACAGCGATGGTGATAAATAATAGCTTTTTCATGTCCTTTGTTTTTTGATGCAAAGTTAAGCACACAAAAAAAAGTTCTATAATGAATTTTTTTCAAATATTTTAAAAAATCACTTCGGGAAATACTTTAACTTTGTAATTTAATTTGTATGAACATGAACGATAAACATAATCCGTCACGCAAATTTTCTTTAACAGAAATTTTAACTGCAGAATATCCTTTATCAATCGATTGTCTGAATGCAATAGAAAAACTTGTTTCCCCCTGGGAGAGACAGGCTGGAGATAATATTTCGGTCAAAGGAAAAATAAATGATAAATGGATTTTCATATCCACTGGCCTTTGTCGTGTCTATACAACTAAAAAGAACAAGGAAGATACTATTTTTTTGGCGGAGCCGGCGACATCTTCACTTCTTTCCACTCTATTTTCCTGCAGAAAAAATCTGTTCTGGGCCTTCAAGCTCTTTCAGACTGCAGTGGATGGTCTTTAAGTCATTATAAATATTGTCTTCTTCAAGAAAAATTTCCCGAATTACTGAAATTTGAAATTAATTTGCTGCGCGGTCAATTATTTGCTCTTGAACATTATTATTATAGCAGAGCGTTGACTGATTCATCACAAAGGTTGGAACAATTCTATGAAAAAAGAGATGCTCTTTTGGAAGTATTTCAGCCTCAGACTCTTATAAAAAGTAAACCTTTGAGAATTCTGGCTCAGTATATTGGCATCTCGCCTCAAATGCTTTCACTATTGCGGAACAGACAAGGAGGCAAACGATAACTTCTGACTGTAAAGTATCATGAGACTCGGGTTAGTGGCGGAAGAGGCGGTGGAGGAGGCGTTTGCGGGCTTCCATGCGGAGGAGGTTGCGGAAGGTGAGGGTGGTGAGGATGCGGGGAGAGGGGGAGGGTATGTTGAGGAGGATGTAACGGAGCAGGTCGCGGCGATGGGTTACGCGCATGAGGTTAGCTGCGCGTTGGCGCAGGGTTGGCTGTTTGCCGGGGCGAAGGATGGTTGAGCGGTTGGTGTCTATGATGGCGTAACGTTGCAGGGGATTGTCAGCGGCGGCATTATAAAGGAGGATGTTGGTGAGGTTCATGTCGCCGTGCAGGATGCCTCGCTGCTGCATCTGAAAGAGGAACCGGGCCAGTGTGCGGGCTTCTGCCTCCGGGAAATGCGCTTTGCGTATGAAGGTCATATCGGGCGCGTAGAGCGGCTTTGAGATGAAATAAGAACGATGCAACAGAGGGCCACGGCGTATGTCGAGAGCGGCAACGGGACTCGGGGTAATAATGCCTCGGTTAAGTATTTCGAGCCCGTAGCGATAGGCACGCTCAGCCTTGGAAGTTCGCCCCAGATAAAGCAATGCACGCAAGCGGCTCAGGGGTTTGAATTCCTTGACGACAAACTCGTTGTTGCCTATGCGGAAGGATTTGAGGGTGTTGCGCCCCTTATATATACACTTGCCGCCGTGAGCAAATGCTTCGGGCAAATTGTGGAGAAATTCCTGCAGCTCGGGGCTATCGAATTCTTTATTGATGAAGCGAGCCATGGCGAGAGTCAGCTAAGGTTGACAACGGTAATTCCCGCGCCTCCGAGACGCACATCTTCGTCGTGAAATGACTTTACCGTCGGGCTTGCCTGGAGGTACTGACGGATAGCCATGCGCAAAGCTCCCGTACCAGTACCGTGGAGTATCCTCACCCGGGGAATCTGGAACTGAAGGGCGTCATCGAGGAAATATGTAACCGCCTGCAGCGCCTCGTCGGTCCTCATGCCCCTTACGTCAATTTCATTCTTGAAATCGAGCTGTCGGCGACGCGAATCATCGGTTGTAGATACTGACACCGTGGGCGTAACGGGCTGATTTTTAGGTGCTTTAGCCGGAGCAAGGCGGTCAAGTTCAATATTTGTGCGCAGAGCGCCAAGGGCTACCTGAGCCATTTTGCCATTTATGGCAATAATTTTCCCGGGCAGCGAAGAAGGGGGAATCTTTACATAGTCGCCGATTTGGAGAGGACGTTTCTCCTGCGGCGTTTCGGACTTAGCGCTTTCCTTGCGCACCTTTTTGTCGTGCTTTTTGCGCTGAGGAATATTTAGTACGCTGTCGTCGTGGCCTTTATCGTCCTGTTGTTGCACTTTGCGACGATAATCTTCAAGCTGACGGCGTATTTCCTGAGTTTTTTCCTTTTCGGCCTGTGAGGATCTGATTTCCCGAATAGTATTTTCGATTCGGGCATTTGCCGAGTCAAGGATATCGCGCGCCTGTTGCCTTGCCTGATGAATGATTTCAGCTTTCCGCTGCTTTATCTCGTCGGCGCGAGCCCTCAGGTCATCCGTCATACTGTCGATTTTATGCTCCTTTTCCTTGATGGAAAGCCGCTTCTCGGCCCAGTATTTTTTATCGCGCGTCAGGTCGAGCACATATTTGTCGATGTTTACGTAATCGGAGCCGGCAATCTCCTTAGCGTTTGAGATGACATCAGCGGGAATGCCACTTTTGCGGGCTATGTGGAGAGCGAAAGAAGAACCCGGCGTACCCACCGACAGCTGAAAGAGAGGCTGAAGATGCTGCCGGTCGTAGAGCATGGCTGCATTGACAAGCCCCGGAGTTTCATTGGCAAACGACTTAAGATTCTGATAATGCGTTGTTACCACCCCAAAGGCCCCTTCCTCATTAAGCTTTTTGAGGATAGCCTGCGCTATTGCGCCACCAATCTGAGGTTCCGTTCCGGAGCCCATTTCATCGGCAAGGAATAGCGTATCTGGACCTGATTTGGTCAGGAATACGCGCATATTGCGCAAATGAGAGGAATAAGTGGAAAGGTCGTTTTCAATCGACTGTTCATCGCCGATGTCAATGAGAATCTTCGTGAAGATGCCCATGTGCGAGTTTGAGTATAGCGTTGGTAGGAGACCGCACTGCATCATATACTGCACAATGGCGATAGTTTTCAGCGTTACCGATTTTCCGCCGGCGTTTGGGCCTGAGATTACGAGAATACGAGTTTTGGCGTCAAGGCGCAGCTGCAACGGAACGACCTCGCGACCCTGCTTGCGCAGACTCAACAGCAGACCGGGGTGTACGGCATGATACCAGTCTATTTCAGGGCGTCGCGAAAGGGAGGGCATCTCGCCTCCCAGTTCTTTTGCGAGCCTTGCTTTGGCTCTTATGAAGTCAATGAGACCCACCTGGGCGGCAGCCTCTTCCATATCGGGCAGGAAAGGCCGTATTTCCGTACTCAGAGCCGTGAGGATTTCTATTATCTCCTTCTGCTCGTCGAGATGCAGACTCCTCAGCGTGTTATTGGCCTCCGTAACCTGCGCCGGCTCTATGTAGAACGTCCGTCCTGTGGCCGACTGGTCGAAGACGATTCCGGGAATAGCTTTTTTATTCTGTGCCGTTACGGGGATTACGAGATGCCCGTCGCGCATTGAGGGAGTGGTGTCGGCGGCAATGAGGCCCTGTTTTATGGCCGTATCCATAACGCGCCTGAGCATACCCTGCATGGCTGACGAAGCGGCCGAGATACGTCTGCGTATGTCAGCCAACAAAGGCGAGGCGTTGTCGCGCACCTGGCCATAATCGTTCACCACCCTCTTGATAGCCTCGAAAGGCTCGGTGAGGTCGGGGATATTGCAGAAACGGCGGGTTAGCTGCGGCCGCGAAGATGCATTGTCAGACTCTGCCGAGAAAAACTTGCGCAGCTGAGAGGCTGTGTGCAGAAAGGCTTTTAACTCCCCGAATTTTTCGGCACTTACATGGCTGCCTTCGGCTTTGAGCAGATTCAGAGATTCTGACGGGTCGGGCAGCGCCTGCAGCGGCAAAGCCGTTGAGGCAAGCACCTGTTTCATTTCAGCCACCTGCAGCAACACCGGCAGAAGGCGCGAATAATCGACCATCATTGCCATATTCCTGCAATAGCGGCGTCCCATTTCCGAGAGACATTGCGCCTCAAGCATGGACCGCAGTTGCGTAAAGCCTATTTTCTGTTCAAAGTCGCGGGGATAGACCATTTTCTCAGAGTTTAAGCGCTTTTTCCGCCGCTTCCAAATCTTCGGGCGTGTCGATGCCTATTGAAGATGCCGTTGGTGATATTGCCACCTTTATGTTCAGACCGGCCTGGAGCCAGCGGAGCTGTTCCAACGACTCGGCCTTTTCAAGCGACGAAGGAGGCATTGCGGCAACACGGCGCAAGACTTCCGCCCTGTAAGCGTACATGCCTATATGCGTGAAATATTCGGTAGTTGCCAGCCACTCTTTCCACTCCACCGAGCGCGTATAGGGGATGATGGAACGCGAGAAATAGAGAGCGCGGAAATTATCGTCGAACACCACCTTCACCAGATTCGGCGAGAAGAGAGCATCGAATCCGAGTTCAGGTTTAAAGCGCTGCACAAGAGTGGCAATCTGCGTTTCAGGGTCGCGGAAACAGTCGGCCAGAGCCTTTATCTGCTCCACCGTAACAAAGGGTTCATCGCCCTGCAGATTAATCACCACATCGGGCTGCTGAGGCAGTTTCTGCAAAGCCTCACACAGACGGTCAGTGCCGCTTCTGTGCGTTGAGGCCGTCATGATGACATTGCCACCGAAACCTTCCACACAGCGGCGAATGCGTTCGTCGTCAGTAGCCACATAAAGCGGCATTCCGGCTTTGGCGGCGTTGGTGTAAACGTGTTCTATTACGGGCTTTCCGGCTAACAGCGCAAGAGGTTTGCCGGGGAAGCGTGTGGAGGCATAGCGTGCCGGTATGATGATAGCAAAACGGGTCATTATATTATTTATCGGAGAGTGATTGGGGATTTTTCTTTACTTTATTACGGTGAAGAGAATTGAAAGTATCTTTCAGCCACCCCGGCACTATGGCTGCGCCGATGGCCAGATATACATAATAAGAAATCAGTCGCCAGCAGATGGCCATTATCAGCGCCAGGCCTGCCGAAGGAATCAAATCGCTGTAATATTCGGTGAAGAGCCATTCTGAGAGACCCGAGCCGCCGGGAGTTGGACTGACCATGAGCACAACCCACACCACAAACTGACGTGCGAGGATGAGCCACTGGTCGGCAAAATTCACCGTGGCGGGGAGAAAGGCCATGAAAATGGCGTTAACAACCATATAGCGCGACGTCCATGAGAGAGCGGTGCCTCCAAACACTTCCAGCCAGAAGCAGAAACGCTTTTTGCGCAGTTCAACGCTTGTGGCGACCATATTGTCGCCCAAAGCTATGACAGCCGGCTGCCAGCGACGCAGAAAGCGGATGGAGAATAGCTTTATGATAACGTTGCGAATGGCGGCCGGTTTCACTATGATGCCTAAGAAGAGGAGCAGGGTCCAGAGGCAGATGCCGGAATAGACGAGCCAGAAGGTGAGTTTGATGCCGCTGGAGAAGGCGCCTGAGCCGGAATTGAAAATTTCATTTACCGGGGTGAAGAGGATAACCAGCGGACAAGAGATGACAAAGAAGAGCTCGTCGAGGAAGAGAGTCGTTATCATCAGCGTTGTGGCGCGTCCCAGTTCCACGCCCTCGCGATTCAGGAAAATCATGCCCAACGAGGAGCCACCCACTGCCGAGGGTGTAATGCACGATGTGAACTCGCAGAGGAAATCGACTTTAAAAGCCTGTGTCCAACGGAGTTTGTGGTCGGTAAGAGCCCTGAAACGCCAGCTCAGACCAACGTCGCGGCCAATCATGAAGAGCCAGCCCAACAACAGAAAGAGGATGGTGTGAGCGGTGAAGTTTATAGACCTCATCACTGCCGAAAGATCCTCTTTCCGGGCATCATGCAAAAACATCAGAACCACGACGCCAAGGCCTATGGCCACCGGCAGCAGCACCTTCCACACCGAGAAAGTGTTTTTATCGGGCTGCGGGGCAACTGTCGCTGACGACTTTTCCGGCATATTGTTTTGAGATGATTCAGACATATTATTACCGGTGGTAAGATTTGAGGAGCACATTATAGCGGTCAAGGACCTCATCGGCCACGTCATCCCAACTGCTGATAAGAGAATTTTTTGCAGCCCTTCCCACCTTATCAATAGTGGCTCTGTCGGCGTCGAGACGCATTATCAAATCGGCATAAGAGCGTCCGTCGGCATGAGTCAGGAACCCGTTGTGCCCGTCGGTAATCACCTCAGCGGCCGTTGAGCCTTCAAGTAGCACCGAGGGAGTGCAGAAAGCGGCAGCCTCGCGCACCACCAACGGCGCATTATCGTAGAAAGACGGGAAAAGGAACAGGTCGGAAGCGCAGTAGAAATCGCGCAGCCTGTTGCGGTCGTTCACCAGACCATTGATTGTAACCACGTTGCTGAGACCGCTTCGGCGCACCCTTTCGCGTAGCTCGCCGAGGGCATAGCCGTTGCCCACGAAATTCATGCGGAAGGGAATTTTGCCCTTCATATATTCAAGCGCATCCATAATCACGGCGAGCCCCTTTTCCCAGATGTGCTGACCCACAAAAAGGAGCTGCAACACGCCGTCGTCGGGCATGCCGAGCTTTCTCCTGGACTCACGCCGCATGTTTTCATCATATTCCACGTCGGCCATATCGCTGCCGTTTTCCACAACCGTAAGAGGACCTTTGTAGCCATATTCACGCACTGTTTCCTCGACCTGAGCCTGCGGAATCCACACCTCGTCGCAGGCATTTAAGAAATTCAGAATCCGCCGCATGATGACAGGCACCATCCACGGCACACGGTGAAACGAATGTTCAAGGTCGGCTTTATATTTGCTGTGGAAAGTACCTATCAAGGGCACATTCTGATGCTTCTTGACATATACCGCCAAGCGTCCGGAAGAAAAAGGGCAATGTGCATGAAGGATTCGGAACGGAGCCTTGCGCAGACGCGACCATATAAAAGGGTCTAACTTGGGGTAACCGTAGCGATAGGGTTTTCGGTTGCTTATAGGCAGCGAGAAATATTTTATCACCGGGCATCCCACCTGCACCGAAACAGGATTCCATGGCGTAACCACGCACGCATCCAACCCCTTGGCCACAAAGCGGTTCACATAATTCTGCACCGTCAGCGTCACCCCGTCGAGAATAGGAGGGAAACTGTCGTTGAAGAGGCCGTAGTAAGGCTCCGAGCCGTTTAATTGCGTAAAAAGCGCCATAATTTTCTACAAAATTAAACAAAAGACGCGTACTTCCAAAATTCATCGTTCCCATCACCTTAAAACTCGCCACCACACACTATGGTTCAGACTTTTTCCCACCAAGCCGTCCCTATTAAAATAATCTGAATCTTCAACATTAAAATTCAAATTTATGAAATAAAAATTAAGATAATTCTAAACAAATTACCCCCCAACTTCCCAAATACAAGTAATAATTAAAAATATTCCATTTATAGTTGGTATGTCAAATTTTATTATTATCTTTGCATCGAAGATTTATATCATGGTTAAATGACTTGCTCATGATTGTAAATCTCCTCTCAAGAACAAAATGCAAGTCGCTTAGAATCTCATGCAAAAACCTCAAAGATTAAAACAATGGAGCACCGTGCTCCTCATAACTCTGTTTGTTGCAGTCCTTACGGCTTGCAGCGACAACAATGATGAACCCAAGCCACCGCAAGATCCCCCGTCAGACAGCGAGAATCTTTACTCGATGAAAGAGCTTTTGTCCAATGATTTTCTCATGGGAGACAGAATACTCTACGGAGTGAATATGTACATCAACTTTACCGGAAACAACAACCGTGAGCTCCTTATGGATGACGCATGGTTCGAAAAAAAATTCAAAAACAGCGACTGGTATTTTGAGTACAACGGCAAACAGTATCGTTACGGTGAGGTTATGGACGTTCCCGGCAATTCTACCCCGATTGACATGAAAGGCTATCGACTCATAAACAGATACATGATTGCACCGGTAGATATTCCCTGGGAAAATCTTAAAGCAGGCCCCATCACTTACAGTTACAAATTTGTGTGGCCGTCGAAAAACATCAACCACACAATTAAAGTATACGCTGTATACAACAAGAACTATGAGAGTGAAAGAGCCGAAATTCTCAAGAACCTTAGCAAAGATTCCACAGCATTTGTTGAGATGTACAAAATAGGTTATTGGATTGACGGCAAGCCCATGGAGTCGCTCTGGAAAGATTTAGGTCTTTACACAATTCCCATAGAGGAATAAAAACGAAACAACACATCCACAAGAGGGTGCTTCCGGCAAGAGGTTATGCGATCTTTGCGGAAGTACCCTCAGTCATTAAAAAGATATGTCAGAGAGATTTTGACAGTGTTATTTTTCAGTCAAAAGGGGTAGATGAGTGTTGCGCGGACAAAAGAAAATTTGTAACTTTGCAGCGTAAACCAGGAAACCGGGTAAGGCCGCTCCCCTGGGCGACACCATAAAATCCAAACAACCTAAAAACAAACAAACACCATGGAACTTCCTTTTGCAGAATCGTGGAAAATAAAAATGGTCGAGCCCATCCACAAAAGCACCCGCGAGCAGCGTGAACAATGGATCAAAGACGCTCACTATAACGTATTCCAACTTCCGGCCGAGCAGGTCTACATCGACCTTCTCACCGACTCAGGCACAGGCGCAATGAGCGACCGTCAGTGGGCAGCCCTGATGCTTGGCGACGAGAGCTATGCCGGCGCACGCAGCTGGTTCAAGCTCAAAGAGACCATCAACCGCCTCACCGGTTTCAACTATGTTATCCCTACCCATCAGGGACGCGCAGCCGAGAATGTGCTCTTCTCCGCTCTGGTGCATGAGGGCGACTATGTACCCGGCAACAGCCACTTCGACACCACCAAGGGTCACATCGAGAGCCGCAAGGCCACAGCCGTTGACTGCACCGTTGACGAGGCCAAAGACACTCAGCTCGAGGTGCCCTTCAAAGGCAACGTTGACCCGGAGAAACTGGAGAAATGTCTGGCAGAACATGCCGACAAGGTGCCTTTCATCATTGTAACCATCACCAACAACACGGCCGGCGGCCAGCCCGTTTCGATGCAGAATCTGCGCGAGGTGCGCGCCATCGCCGACAAATATGGCAAGCGCGTAATCTTCGACTCCGCCCGTTTTGCTGAAAATGCTTACTTCATCAAGGTTCGCGAAAAAGGCTACGAGAACAAGACTATCAAGGAAATCACCCGCGAGATGTTCGACCTGGCCGACGGCATGACCATGTCATCGAAGAAGGACGGTATCGTGAACATGGGCGGCTTCATCGCCACTCGCCACGAAGACTGGTTCGACAAGGCCAAAGTATTCGCCATCATCTGCGAAGGTTACCTCACCTACGGCGGTATGAACGGCCGCGATATGGAGGCTCTAGCAGTTGGTCTGGATGAAAACACGGAGTTCGACAACCTCAACACCCGCATCAAACAGGTAGAGTATCTGGCAGCCCGTCTTGACGAGTATGGCATACCTTATCAGCGTCCCGCCGGCGGCCACGCCATCTTCGTAGATGCCGACAAGGTTCTCACCCATGTGCCGAAAGAGGAATTCCCGGCACAGACCCTCACCGTAGAGCTTTATCGCGAAGCCGGTATCCGCGCCTGCGAAATCGGTTACATCCTCGCCGACCGCGACCCCATCACCCGCGAGAACCGCTTCGGCGGCAACGACTTCGTACGCCTCTGCATACCCCGTCGCGTATACACCAACAACCACATGGATGTGATTGCAGCAGCTCTGAAGAACGTATACGACCGCAGAGAAAGCATCACCCGCGGTGTGGAAATCACATGGGAAGCTCCCATCATGCGCCACTTCACCGTGCAGCTGAAACCTGCAGGACAGAAATAAGCCATAACCACTACCCCCTCACACGGGAAGGTTGAATAATAATCGGGCAGACGATAACCTCTTTGGAGTAGATTCTATCGCCTGCCCGATTTATTTTTCTGTAGCATTGGCAGCCGGGTAACGATAGCATCAGGCAGCCTCGTTGCTGAGGAATCGGGCACCGGGATTCTGAGAAAGCGGCTACCCGGACCAATTTTATTAAAAATTTTTCAGAGCCGTAAAACACTGCAAATAAGCGAGTTAGCACTCCACAGCAGGGAAGGCTGAAAAATTTTAGCTAAAAAAGTGGGTAAAATATTTGGTCAGTTCAAAAAAAGGTTGTAACTTTGCAGCGCAAAACCGAAAGATTGCCTTGTGGTGTAACGGTAGCACGCGAGTTTCTGGCACTCTTAGTGAGGGTTCGAGTCCTTCCAAGGCAACAATCAAAAGCCGCAGCTGAAACAGATTCAGCTGCGGCTTTTGTGTTGGAGCGAGGGGTGATGTGGCTTATGTGATTTATGAAACTTATGTGATTTATGTGATTGATGTGATGATGTGATTGAGAGGAACTATTGATTCCTTAAGCTCATTAAACTCTTTAAGCTCATTAGATTCCTTAAACTCCTTAATTGGGGTCGGCAGGGCAGCCGGGTCAGTCGGCTTTTTGATATTCGGTGGGGGTCATGCCGGTTTCGCGCTTGAAGAAGTAGCCAAAAGCTGACTGGCTGGGGAAGTTGAGGCGGTCGGCAACCTCGCTGATTAGTATATCGCGACTTTTCAACAAGACTTTGGCCTGAACAAGGGTTGCCCGGTTTATCCAGTACATCACGCTCTTGCCGCTTATCTTGGTTATCAGGCTCGAAAGATAATGTGGCGTGAGGGCCAGCTCGTTGGCATAAAAGGGTATCGACCTCTCGCGGCAACAATGCTCGTTGACGAGCTTTTTGAATTTACTGAATACCATTTCCTGCCGCGTCTTCCTTTTGTCGGCATCGCTATTCTGTTGAGCTCGGTCTATGTCCTGAATATCTGATATAATGGCAGTGAGCAAATGGCGCGTCAGCTCCTGCCGGAAGGGTTTGCGGCATGCTATGTCCCACAGCAGATTTGCCATTCTGATAGTCTCGTTCCAGTCTGACTCTTGGGCATGTATAATGATGTTATTGCTCACATGGATGCTTTCCTTAAAGATAATTCCCATCATGGTATAATCATCGCTGCATGATTTCAATTCCATTATGGTTTCGGGCGTAAGCAAAATTATATCCCCTTTCTGAATGTGATAATCTTCCAGAGTCAGCCCAATATAGGCGCTTCCTTCGGTAACCCACAATATACGCCCCTCAATGAACCGGTAAAGCTGTCCGGGATGTATAAAATTGTCGCGATAAGCCCCTATGTTGAGCATCATGCCGAAATGCTCTTTACAAAAGCCAAATCGTGCAGATTTTCTATGCTGCTGAAATCCGTTGTCTGCAGCGAGAAGTCGTTAAGAATCTTTGCGTCCATTATAATTATTGTATTGATCTGCGGCAAAGTTAGGCATAATATCCGGGATCATTCCACAAATAAACTCACTTTCGTACAAATTCAACAACTTATATTCTGATTTGAGTATACACACCCGGCGCAGCGGCTCTAACTTTGCGGTGTGAAACCAAATCATAGAGAATGATGAAACATATAACCGCATTTTTAATTCTGCTGCTTCTGCCATTGTGCTCTTTGGCGCAGACGGTAACACTAGACGAGTGTCAACGGCTGGCTCATGAAAATTATCCGCTGATAAAGCAATATGACCTGATAAAGCAGACCACCGACTACACGGTTGACAACATCTCCAAGGGATGGTATCCGCAGATTTCGGCACTTGCCCAGGCCACTCTGCAGAGCGATGTGATGACGCTTCCTGACCCGCTTCAGAAGATGCTCGGTCAGCAAGGACTCGACGTAAAGGGATTGCGCAAGGACCAGTATCGCATTGGTGTTGACATTAACCAGACAATCTACGACGGCGGCCTTATCAGGGAGCAGAAAAACGTGGCTCAGCTTGAAGGAGAGGTGCAGCAGGCTCAGACCACAACGGAGCTGTATTCTGTGCGCGGGCGAATCAACGAGCTCTATTTCGGAATACTTCTGCTCGACGAGAAGCTGATGCTCAACAAGGATTTGCAGACGCTGCTTCAGTCGAATCTCGACAAGCTGCAGGCAATGCTTGCCCACGGCACAGCCATGCAGAGCGACGTCAACATACTGAAGGCCGAGAAGCTGAAAGCCGAGCAGCAGGCCACTGAGCTTGAGGCCTCGCGCCAAAGCCTTATGAATATGCTTTCGCTGTTCACAGGCAAGCAAATCACCGGCATTGCCATGCCGCAGGATATTGTGGTTTCATCAGCCGGCAACAACCGCCCTGAGCTTGACTTGTTCAACTCGCAGATTAAGTTGTTCTATGCCTGCGAGAAGCTCCTCGACGCACGTCTCAAACCACGCGTCAGCGCTTTTGCCCAGGGTTATTGCGGTTATCCCGGCTTCGACCAGTTTGATGCCATGTTCAACCGCACATGGAAGCTCAACGGTATGATAGACGTCAGGGTGTCATGGAACATAGGCGCTCTCTACACGCGCAAGAATGACCGTGCCAAGCTCAACGCCGCGCGCGGACTGACGGAAACGGTCCGCGAGACGTTCCTGTTCAACAACCGGCTGCTGGAGACTCAGCAGAACGATGGCATAGCAAAATACGGCAAACTGATTTCGGAGGACCGGGATATAATAACTCTACGCCGGGAAGTGCGCCGTGCCGCGGAATCAAAACTGACACACGGCATCATAGACACCAACAATCTGCTGCAGGAGATAACCCGCGAGAACCAGTCGCGCATAAATCTCTCCACCCATCAGGTGCTTCTTCTCAAAGAGAAATACGACCTCAAATACACTACCAATAATTAAGACCTCATGACACAGAAAATGAAAAAAGCAATAACCTGTATAATGTCGGCAGCCGCCGTGCTGCTCACAGCCTGCGGCAATAAGGACGTGGATTACGATGCTTCAGGAGTGTTTGAGACAACAGAAGTGATAGTATCGGCGCGTGGCACCGGCGAGATTATGTCGCTCAACGTGGAGGAAGGCGAGCACGTAACGGCCAATGAGCCTCTCGGAGAGATTGACGTAACGCAGCTTGTGCTGAAGAAGAAGCAGCTTAACGCGGGCAAGTCAGCGGCTCTTAGCCGTAAGCTCAACAGCAGTAATCAGGTGGCCTCATTGCGTCAGCAGATAGCGAATCTTGAGGCTGAGCAGGCCCGTTTCAAAGCATTGCTGAAAGATGGCGCCGCAACGCAGAAGCAGGTGGACGACATCGGCTATCAGATTGCCACACTGCACAAACAGCTTTCAGCCTCCGACGAGCAGGTAAACACCGCCAATCAGAGCATTGAAGGACAGTCGGCAGGGTTCGACGCACAGATGGGTCAGGTGGACGACATGATGCATCAGGCCATAATAACTTCGCCTGTCAACGGCATCATCTTGTCGAAATACGCCGAGGCCGGAGAGTTTGCCACACCAGGGCGCCCGCTGTTCAAGGTAGCCGATGTGTCTGAGATGAAACTCCGCGCCTACGTTACCGCCGATCAGCTCAACGGTCTTAAAATAGGCCGGAAAGTAAAAGTATATGCCGAGCAGGGTGTAAAAGGGCGCAAAGAATACACCGGCGTAGTTTCGTGGATAAGCAGTGAAGCCGAATTTACCCCTAAGACCATACAGACCCGCGATGAGCGCTCCAACCTCGTATATGCCATCAAGATAACGGTTCGCAACGACGGTCTGATAAAGCGCGGCATGTATGGCGACGTGAAATTATAATCCCGGCAGACATGGCTATTGTAAGCGTCAAAGACCTCAAAATGTCATACGACAGGGGGAAAGTAAAAGCGCTGAAAGGTGTATCGTTCGATATGAACGAAGGTGAGATATTCGGACTCATCGGTCCCGACGGAGCCGGAAAAACCTCGCTGTTCCGCATTCTCACCACCCTGCTGCTTGCCGATTCAGGTACAGCCACTGTAGACGGTTACGACGTGGTGAAGGATTACAAGAAGATACGGCGCAACATTGGCTATATGCCCGGCAAATTCTCACTGTATCAGGATTTGACAGTTGAGGAAAACCTGTCGTTCTTTGCCACTGTGTTCAACACCACCATTCAGGAGAACTATCACCTGATAGAGGAGATATACAGTCAGATTGAGCCATTCAAGAAACGCAAGGCGGGCAAGCTGTCGGGCGGCATGAAGCAGAAACTGGCCCTGTCGTGCGCCCTTATACACGCTCCGCATGTGCTGTTTCTCGACGAACCGACTACGGGCGTTGACCCGGTAAGCCGCAAGGAGTTCTGGGATATGCTGCAGAAGCTGAAAAAGAATTTCAAACTCAGCATTATTGTCTCCACTCCCTATATGGACGAGGCTGTGCAGTGCGACCGTATAGCGCTGATTCAGGAGGGGCAGTTCCTTACCATCGACACCCCGAAGGTATTGTCAGGGCTTACACTCAGACGCTCTGGGAGGTACGCTCGGACAAGATGCACCGGCTGCTCACCGATCTGCGCGGCATAAAGGGCCTAAAGACGGCGTTTGCCTTCGGTGAATATCACCACGTTACGGTTGACACCTCAGCGCTTACCATTGATTCTCTGCGCGAGCAACTCGAAAAGCTCGGCCACAAAAAGATTGTGATTTAGGCCATTGAGCCAACTATTGAGGATTGTTTTATGAACCTTCAGGAATAATTCCCCATGACAGACGAAATTGTAATCAAAGCTGAAGGGCTGACAAAACGGTTCGGCAACTTCACGGCCACCGACCATATCACCTTTGAGGTCAGAAAGGGGGAAATATTCGGATTTCTCGGCGCCAACGGAGCCGGCAAGACCACAGCCATGCGTATGCTGTGCGGGCTGTCGCAGCCCAGCGACGGCAAAGCTATGGTAGCCGGATATGATGTGGCCACGCAGTATGAGCAGGTGAAACGCCACATTGGCTATATGTCGCAGAAATTCGCCCTCTACGACGACCTGACGGTGGAGGAAAACCTGGTGCTCTTCGGCGGCATCTACGGCATGCCTCGCAAAAAAGTGCGGACAAAAATCACCGAGTTGCTCAATGAGCTTGGATTCGCCAACCAGCGTAAGACTATGGTGAAGAGCCTCCCTCTTGGCTGGAAACAGAAGCTCGCCTTCTCGCTGGCCATCTTCCACGACCCGAGCATAGTGTTCCTCGACGAACCTACCGGCGGCGTTGATCCCGTAACACGCCGTCAGTTCTGGGAACTGATTTACCGGGCTGCCGACAGAGGCATAACGGTGTTCGTAACCACTCACTACATGGACGAGGCGGAATGCTGCGACCGGGTAAGCATCATGGTCGACGGGCGCATTGACGCTCTCGGCTCGCCCGAACAACTCAAGAAACAGTTTAACGGGAAAACTATGTATGACGTGTTCTATGCCTTGGCACGCACAGCCAAGCGCGGCGACTGACAATTAAAGGAAAAAAGTTTATGAAACAGTTTTTAAGCTTCGTCCGAAAGGAGTTCATACATATACTCCGCGACCCGCGCTCTTTGCTGATTCTGCTGGTAATGCCCCAGATAATGGTGCTTTTGCCGGGCTATGTCATTAAGAACGAGGTAAAAGACATCCGCGTGGCAGTGCTCGACCGCAGCCATGACGTCTATACCGATCAAATCACTCAGCGCCTCTATGCCAACGACTATTTTATAGGCAAAGGAGAGATAAAGAGCGAGCAGGAAGCCACGGAGATGTTCCGCAAAGGCGAGATAGACCTTGTGGTGGTGTTCGGATCCGAGTTTGCCGACTGTCTTATCCACTCCAAAGATGCTTCCATACAGATTCTCTCTGACGGCAGCGAGCCTAATCAGGCCAGTGTGCGCGTGACATACGCCCAACAGGTGGTGGCAGGCTTTCAGAAAGAGCTGATGCAGCAAATGGCGCAGGCCGGCAAAACCGGACAGCAGTTCAACATACGTGTCAACTCGCGTATGCTGTTCAACCCGCAGCAACGCTCGGAAGTCAATTTCGTTCCCGGTGGGGTGGGAATGGTCATATTGCTGATTTGCTGCATGATGACCTCCATTGCCATAGTCAGGGAACGGGAAACCGGCACCATGGAAATTCTGCTTGCCTCTCCCCTCCCCTCCATCGACATTGTGCTGGCAAAACTGGTGCCGTATATGATTATCTCGCTCATTGACATGGCTACCATTCTGTGCATATCATACTTCATCATGCACGTGCCTATGGCAGGGTCTCTGCTGGTATATGTGGTTACGGCAGTGATTTACATCTTCACCTCGCTGATGTCGGGACTGTTGATTTCCACTATTGTCAACACCCAGCTGGCGGCAATGCTCATCTCGCTGTTGCTCATTGTGCCCACCATTTACCTGTCGGGCATGGTATTCGCAATAGAATCAATGCCTCAGGCGGCACAGATAATATCGAATGTGGTGCCTGCCAAGTGGTTCATATCGGCCTCGCGCAAGATTATGGTGGAAGGAGTGAGCATAGAGTATGTGCTGGTAGAGATTCGCGCTCTTGCCATAGAGGGGCTGATATTCATGCTGCTTGCATGGAAGTTCTTCAAGACAAGGCTCGCCTGAGGCTTTAACAAAACAGTGAATGTTATGAAAGCATTACCATATCTTTTGACCAAGGAGTTCAAGCAGATGTTTCGCAACCTGCTGCTTCCCATAGTGTTTATATTGCTGCCGATAGCCATGATGAACGTGGTGCCGCGCATAGCCACTCAGGAAGTGAAGAATCTGAACATCACCGTGATTGACTGCGACCACTCCACGCTCTCCAGCCGGTTGATTCAGAAGCTGCAGGCCTCGGAATTCTTCAACCTGTATGCCATCTGCCCCAATTACGAGAAAGCCTACGCTTTGCTCAAAGAGGGAAAAGTAGATTTCATTGTAACTATAGAGAATGAGTTTGAGCATAATCTATACCGCACCGGAGGCGCCGACGTCATGGTTACCGTCAATGCCGTCAACGGCATGAAAGGCGGCTTGGGAAACGCCTATCTCACTCAGATTATGATGCAATATGCCCGACAGCTGACCGCCGACAACGGCACCATGGCGAAGCCGCCGGTTAATGTGGAACCGCGTTATCTGTTCAATGCCTCGCTCGACTATAAGCCCTATATGATTCCGGCCCTCATGGCCATGACTCTCATATTGCTTGTGAGCTTCCTGCCGGCACTGAATGTGGTTGGCGAAAAGGAACGCGGCACCATTGAGCAAATAAACGTTACCCCGGTGTCGCGCATAGAGTTCATACTCTCAAAGATGATACCTTACTGGACCATCGGCATTTTCATTGTAGGCTTCTCCATGATTCTGGCATGGAAAATTCACGATGTGGTGCCTGCCGGTTCCGTATGGCTGGTCTTCCTGTTCAATATTGTGTACATCTTCACCATCTCCTCTTTGGGACTGACAATATCCAATTACAGCGACAATATGCGCCAGGCGGCCATTGTCATGTTCTTCTTCATTGTAATTTTTATCCTCACCAGCGGACTGATTTCACCTATTGCTTCGATGCCTCACTGGGCTCAGGAGGCCACGCGCCTGAATCCGCTGCGTTACATCATAACGGCCATGCGCGAGATTTATCTGAAAGGAAGCTCTTTCCATCAGCTCCTGCCTCAGTTCATACCTCTTTGCATTTATGGTATCCTGGCAAGTATATGGGCTGTGGTGAGTTTCCGCAAAAACAATTAGCTACATCCTTATTACGTGTGAATTGCTGCCGGTTGAGGAGGATGTTTTTAACTGTACACTCTCCTCAACTCTCTTCTGTGGCCTGATTAGTGCTAATGTCTTAATAAATTTTTGTACCTTTGCCAAAAATTGAATCTGATACCATAAATGGACAAGGGAAATATTCAATCAGACGCTATTAAGCTCAATACCATAGAAGAGGCTCTTGCCGATTTCCGCGAGGGCAAATTCGTAATCGTTGTTGACGACGAAGACCGCGAGAATGAGGGCGACCTCATTGTGGCAGCGGAGAAGATTACACCCGAGCAGGTGAATTTCATGCTTAAGAATGCCCGCGGTGTGCTCTGTGTGCCCATGCCTATAAGTCGTTGCCGCGAGCTGGCACTTGACCGTCAGGTGGAAGATAACACATCGGTGTTAGGCACCCCGTTCACCATCACCGTCGACAAGCTTGAGGGCTGCTCCACGGGCGTGAGCATAGCTGACCGCGCCGCCACCATACGCGCTTTGGCCGACCCGAAATCGCGTCCCGAGACTTTCGGTCGCCCGGGTCATATCAATCCGCTCTACGCGCAAGACAAGGGTGTGCTGCAGCGTGCCGGCCACACGGAAGCCAGTGTTGACCTCTGCCGCCTGGCCGGTCTGGAGCCGGTGGCCACGCTGATAGAGATAATGAGCGATGACGGCACCATGGCCCGTCTGCCCGAACTGCGGCGCAGAGCCGATGAATGGGGCTTTAAGCTGATTTCCATTGCCGACCTCATTGCCTACAGGCTGAAACGCGAGAGCCTGGTGGAACGCGGCGAAGAGGTGGATTTACCCACGCAATACGGCCACTTTCGGCTGATACCCTTCCGCGAGCTGGCTTCAGGCCTGGAACACGTAGCGCTGATAAAGGGTGATTTGAGCGGCGACGAACCTGTGTTGGTACGTATGCACTCGTCGTGCATCACCGGCGACACCTTTGCCTCACGGCGCTGCGAATGTGGCGAGCAGCTGCACCGCGCCATGGAGATGATTGAGAAAGAGGGTCGCGGAGCCATTGTCTATCTCAGCCAGGAGGGCCGTGGCATAGGCCTGATGGACAAGATTCGCGCTTATAAGCTGCAGGAAGAGGGTCTCGACACCGTGGATGCCAATCTGCATCTCGGCCACCGCGCCGACGAACGCGACTACGGCGTGGGAGCAAATATTCTGCACGAGTTGGGCATCCGGTCGATGCGTCTGCTCACCAACAACCCCATGAAGCGCCGCGCTCTTAACGGCTATGGCCTGAAGGTAGTGGAAACGGTGCCTCTGGAGATTGAGCCCAACGACTACAACCGCTTCTACATGCACACGAAAAAGACCCGCATGGGCCACGATTTGCACAAAGTGGACTGACGCCGCCAAGGCTGATATTTTTCAACAGCGATAACAATTTTCACTCCTTTTATATGACAAAGAAATTTCTTCTCTTGGCGCTGGCCGCAGTTGTCAGCTTCGGGGCGGCGGCAAAGAAACCGCTTGACCACGATGCCTTCGACAGCTGGAAGTCGGTAAGAGTGGCACCCCTGTCGAACAACGGACTCTGGGCTGCCTACATGGTTAATCCGCAGGAAGGCGACGGCATGCTTACGTTGCGCAACACCAAAATGGGCAAGGAGATAAACATAGCCCGTGGCTATCAGCCGTCGTTTACCACCGACGGCAAATGGGCCGTGGCTCTTATCAAGCCCTTCTTTGCCGACACCCGCAAGGCCAAAATCAAAAAGAAAAAGGATTTTGATTTGCCTCAGGATTCACTGGCGCTCATCAACCTTACAAAAGGCAGCGTTGAGAAGATTCCCAACGTGATGAGCTATCGCATAGGTCGCGACGGCGGCGACTGGGTGGTGTACAGCACCTGCGACACCGCCTACATCAAGCCCAAAGCTCTGAAAGATAAAAAAGCCGGACGTCCGCTCATAGCGCGTCATCTGCCCACCGGTACCACCAAGGTTACGAAATGGGTCAAGAGCTGGACTCTGAGCCGCGATGGCATGAAGGTTGGCGCCGTGATTGCTCCGCAGAAAAAAGACTCCGTAACGCAACGCGGTGTGGCTCTGCTGGAACTGCGCGACACCAGTTATACCCTGCTTGACCGCGGTCAGAAACACTACAACACTCCGGTGTTCAGCCGCGAAAGCAACCGTATGGCCTTCATAGCCGACAACGACAGCAACGACAGCGGCACACGCCGCGGCTCGGTTTACTATGTTGACCTGGCCAAAGGGGGCATACCCAAGGCTCAGCGTTACAATGTGGCTTTGGTGCCCAATCCGCAGATTCGGTTAATGCGTCCTCCCACAAACGGCACTGCAGAGCAGAACGACTCAGTGCTTAAAGCCTGGGCTGCCGCGCAAAAAGCCGCTCAGGGCGATTCGCTCTTCATCAACCAGTATTCTGAACCTCGCTTCTCGCGCAACGGACAGCGTCTGATTGTGGGCGTGGCTCCGGTGATTCTGCCCAACGACACCAATATTGTTGATTTTGAACAGGCAGCCTTGGACATCTGGCGCTGGGACGCTCCTTACACACCGCCTCAGGAAAGTGTAAACCGCAAAAAGCTGCGCGAGCACACTATGCCGCTGGTGATTGACCTGGCCACCGACAAACAGACGCTTGTTACCGGCAATGAGCTGGTGAGCGTTACTCCTTCCGACGAATGGAACGGCGACAATGTGCTTCTCCGCGACCCGACTCAGTGGCAGGTAACGCGCCAATGGGATTATCTGGCACCCGAAGAGCTCAGCGTCCTCAACCTCAGCAACGGCGTCATCACCCCCGTAGGTGTAGAGAAATCAGACCTTAACGGCCTGTCGCCCATGGGTAAGTATGTGGTGATGTTCAGCGACCGCGATTACTACGCTTTCAACCCGGCTACGGGCGAGAAAGTGAACATCAGCAAGGGAATAGAATTCCCGCTGTGGGACGAAGACCAGGACATACCCATGGACCGTATGCCTTACGGTATGGCAGGCTGGACAAAGAATGACGACCGCTTGCTGGTCTATGACCGCTATGACATCTGGAGCCTCGACCCCACCGGAAAAACGGCTCCCGTGAACATGACTGCCGGTCAGGGACGCAAAAACGGCATCACATACCGCTACATCCGCACCGACCGTGAAGAGCGTTTCCTGACTCCGGGTCAGGATATGCTGCTGAGCGTATCCCGCCACAGCGACAAGGAAAATGGTTTTGCAATGGCCAAAGCAGGCACAGCTGCCGCGCCCAAGCTCCTCACCATTGAGCCGAAATCTTTCACTCAGGTGGCAAAAGCCAAGAATGCTCCTGTATATGTCTTCCAGAAGGCCGACTTCAGCACTTCGCCGGAGGTTTACATAGCCACCAACAACAATTTTGCAAAGGCTCAGTGCGTAACTGACGCCAATCCGCAGATGAAAGAATATTCGTGGGGCTCGGCTCAGTTGGTGAAATGGTATGCCTACAACGGCGACCTCACCGAGGGTGTCCTGTACACTCCCGAAGACCTCGACCCGAATAAGAAATACCCGATGCTTGTGGTGTTCTACGAGCGCAACAGTGAAGAACTTTATCGCCATTACACCATGGAGCCGTCGTGGAGCTGGGTCAACTATCCGTTCTACGTAAGCCGCGGTTATGTAGTGTTCGTGCCCGACATCAAATATGCTCCCGGCATCCCCGGCGAGAGCGCATATAATTACGTATGCTCGGGCGTTGAGGAACTTTGCAAGAAATACCCGTTTATCAACAAAGACAAAATCGGCATCGACGGCCAGAGCTGGGGTGGTTATCAGACAGCCTATCTGGTAACACGCACCGATATGTTTGCCTGCGCAGGCTCAGGCGCGCCGGTATCGAACATGACGTCAGCCTTCGGCGGCATACGCTGGGGTACGGGCGATTCACGTCAGGGTCAGTATGAGCTGGGTCAGAGCCGCATAGGCCGCAACCTCTGGGAGGCTCCCGAGCTCTACATCGCCAACTCGCCCGTGTTCTACGCCAACCGCGTACACACTCCGCTGCTCATCATGGCCAACGACAATGACGGCGCCGTACCCTGGTATCAGGGCATAGAGATGTTCATGGCTCTGCGCCGCCTGCAGAAACCGGTATGGATGCTGCAATACAACGGCGAGGCTCATAACATCAGAGCTCGCAAAAACCGCAAAGACATCACCAAACGCCTGCAGGGATTCTTTGACCATTACCTCAAAGATGCGCCGATGCCCAAATGGATGAAAGAGGGCATTGACCCCAAACGCAAAGGTCAGGATTTGGGATTCTAAACCGGAAGCGGAAAACCGCTCACCCAATTAATAACAGACCACTCAGACGGCAAACGGGCCTCTGAGTGGTCTGATATTTTCATACTATTTAGGTAAAATGTGAATTTATTCATGTAAAATCAGCATTGTTTCAATTTTTTTTTACTTTTGGGCTGTGAGTTTTTTATTCAATGTTTTAGCCTTGCGAATCCGCGGTTGAAAAAGCTTATCGGCAACCTCACAATGGCGATAAAATGCCCGTAAAAGAGCAAAGAAGGAACAATATATTTTAAGCTCACACCTTACTCTATTAACCCAACTCACACTTAATCACATCAAGAAACATGCTAAAACTTAAATTGATGCCGGTCATGCTGTTTCTGTCCGTGGCATTGTCAATGTCGGCCACTGACGTTGGCACATTCAGCGGCGGCAGCGGCACAAAAGATGACCCCTTCCGCATCACCAAGCAAGCTGACCTGGTGGAGATACAAAGTTATCTCCATTACGGCACAACCACCTATGAGGGTTATTTCTTCCGTATGGAGAATGACCTGCGCTTCACCAGCTATTCGGGCCTGGCCACAGGCTTATCGAACCACCGCTTCCAGGCCACTTTCGACGGCAACGGAAAGCGCATTGTGGGCATTCAGGCAGTAATGAACAGCAACGCCTCAGGCTTCGGCGTGTTCGGCTGGACAGGCGAACACTGCACAATCAAGAATCTAACGGTGGATTCCTGTTCCATCACAGCCAACGGCAACTGCAACTATTCGGCGTTCCTGGTGAGCCGCAACAGCGGCCTGGTGGAAAACTGCCACGTTACCAACTGCACCATCAATTTCCAGAAATGCGGCACAAGCAACCAAAACGGCGGCCTCGTAGCTTACAACGAGAGCCTGGGAAGGGTGGGCAACTGCACTTTCCGCGGCAACGTTTTCACCGGTTGTAAATTCGGCGCCATAGCCGGTTACAACAACGGCGGCCAGTGCGATTCGTGCATCTCGTATGCCGACATCGCCATTGTGAAATCCAACGTCTATGTCGGCGGCATCTCGGGCTTCGCCTCTTACACGTCGACCGGCGCAAACGTGAATTTCCTGAACTGCATAAACCGCGGATACATTCACAGCATATCTGCCTCTATAACCGGCACATACGTTGGCGGCATTTGCGGCGACAACAATAAAGTCAACATCAGCGGATGTTCCAACGAGGGCACCATAATGGCGCTCAACTATGTGGGCGGCATCATTGGCTATATGTGGAATCAGTCGGCCATATCCGACTGCCGCAACGCCGGCACTGTTGCCGACATTTTTATGAGCCATGACAGCATACCGGCCTCCTTCGGCATGGGCGATTATCAGGGTGGCATAGCCGGTTATGTGAAAGAGGGCACAATCAGCCGCTACTTCAACGTGGGCACCATCCGTTCGCTGCGAGCAGCCGGCGGCCTGGTGGGTAACGGCGAAAGCATCGTCTTCGCCGACTGCTACAATGCCGGCCTGGTCGACGCGCCTCACTCATGGCTCAGCGGCAACACCATTACCCAGCAATGCGGCGGCCTGGTGGGCTACAAGAGCGGCGCAAGCTCTTTCAACATAACTTTTGAACGCTGCCTCTCGCTGGGCACCGTCAACGCCGCCGAGGTGGCACGGCCACAGAATGCCGTCTATTTAGGACGTCCCTCAACCGCCATAGAATCCGTATACACCAACTGTTTCTACGACAGTCGGGTGGCCGGATGGGACACCACAAGTACCGGAGCGCTGACCACCGAGGTGCTTACCTCCGGACAGCCTCTTGAGGGTTTCTCCACCGATGTATGGACCTTCGCAGCCGGTTATTATCCGCGCCTTTAGTAGATGACAAAAATTGTGGCAGCGGCGTAATTCCGTGGCAGGGCTATCGAAGATAGACCGACAAACGGTAGG
>OHAJ01000608.1_pt1 | contig 26612 bp, 19 predicted proteins | sample 1577101 | NCBI WGS metagenome assembly OHAJ01 (sample SAMEA3541531, study PRJEB24748) | human gut metagenome | biome: human gut; feature: human-associated habitat; material: faeces | place: China | collected 2012
AGGAATGCGGGGCAGACATAAGGAGCAGGTAGTGCGGTGCTCCGATGAGAAATTGATTATAGCCCGCTGAGCTCTCCAGCGCCGGCTGCAGGATGTCGGCCGGCACTTCCTTGGCGAACTTTTCGTAGGCAGGACGGGTCTTGGCCTTGAGTTCGGCGCGTTCGGCGTCGGTCAGCATGTGGATCTTGATGCCGCGGTCACGGAAGGCCTGCCAGGCCTTTTCTTCCAGCACCACGCTTTCCTTGCGCTGCCAGTCGTTGGCTTCCTTGGCGGCTTCACGCAGGATCTTCTGCTGCTCGGGGGTCAGGCTGTCCCACTTCTTCTTGTTCATCAGCAGCACGTGCATGGAGTAGTTGTGCTCGGAGTTGACGGCGTACTTCAGCACTTCGGTGTGCTTGGCGTCGTTGAGCAGGGAGAAGGTGTTGCCTTCGGCGTCCACGGTGCCCTGCTGCAGGGCGGTGTAGGTCTCACCCCAGGCGATGGGGGCGGGGTTCATGCCCAGTTCGGTGGCCACGGCCACTTCCACGGGGGAGTCGGTGGTACGCACCTTGAGGTTCATCAGGGACTTGGCATCGCTCAGCGGCTTGCTGGCGGCCACGAAGTTGCGGTAGCCGAACTCGGAGAACATCAGGGTCTCGAGGCCGATCTTGCGGGAGGCTTCACGCAGGGCGTCGCCCAGCTTGCCTTCGTCCAGGGCCTTGTACAGGGCCTGCTGGTGGGCCGGAGAGGTCACATAGGGCAGGTCGATGGCCATGTACGCCTTGGAGAAGCTGGCCAGGTTGGGGGTGGAGCTGGAGGAGAGGTCCAGCGTACCGGCCTGGGCGGCTTCGGTGGTTACACGGTCACTGCCCAGCTGGCAGTTGGGGAACAGCTGGATGCGGATCTTGCGATGGCTTTTTTCTTCCACCAGCTGCTTGAACTTTTCATAACCCACGGTGACGTTGTTGCCGGGAGCCATGGGATGACCGAGACGCAGGACCAGCGGACGCTCCGCATTGGCGGCGACGCTGAAGCCGAGAACCATGGCCAGGGCCAGAGCCAGAACAGTAAGTTTACGCATGCCACACCTCACATGGTTTATAGGGACACAAGACGGGTGCCTTGTGTATAATTTCTCAAATCCGAGAATGCTTCTTCACCTCCGAATCTAAACGAGCAAAATTTTTTTTTCAACAAGCGCCAGTCATTTTAGGGGTTTATGAGGATGTTATGATAACTGTTATTACGTTTTGGGTGCAAAAATGCATCATTTGAGGTTGGAGGAAATTCGGGAAGGAATTTTTTTTGATGTATCGGGACGTCAAGCCTTCACAGCCAAAATTCCGCATTTGGTACTGTTTTCATGGCCTTGAAAATGATGCATTTTGGCATCATCGGCCTCCGAAAGGGCTGTGAAAAAAATTTTTAGACGCAAATTTGCATCATTTTGATATGTTTGCCAGGGGAGCTAAAAAAATATACTAAAAAAACAATATGTTACAAAAATGGCACAGGCATTGCTATTTATTTCGCAAGCGATTCGTCGCGAAATATGTCAAACACCCTTTCAAGAGGAGAACAGATATGTCTCAGACCGTTTGCGAATGCAGATCCCCCCAGGAACAGCGCCTGCTCGATAAGATCGAAGGCAAGGTCGACCGTTTCCGCGCCACCCACGAGCGCGTGTTCCGCATGCTGGAACGCTTCGACGGCATGAAGCCCCGCATCGACATCGAACGCGCCCTGTACTTCACCCAGTCCATGCAGGAGACCGAAGGCCAGCCCCTGGTGCTGCGCTGGGCCAAGGCTCTGATGCACATCGCCAAGAACATCACCGTGTACGTGCAGGACGACCAGCTGCTGCTGGGCCGCGCCGGCTGCGACGGCCGTTACGGCATCCTGTACCCCGAACTGGACGGTGACTTCCTGGACATGGCCGTGAAAGACCTGCCCACCCGCGCCACCTCTCCTGCCACCATCACCGCTGAAGACGCCAAGCGCGTGATCGAAGAGATCGCTCCTTACTGGAAGGGCAAGACCTACCACGAAGCTCTGGCCGCCGCTCTGCCGCCGGAGATCCACAAGCTGACCTACGACGATCCCAAGGGCCTGATCTCCCGCTTCATCGTCAACGAGACCTCCTCTTTCCGTTCCTCCATCCAGTGGGTACATGACTACGGCAAGATCCTGAAGCGCGGCTTCAACGACATCAAACGCGAAGCCCAGGAAAAGCTGGCCGCCCTCGATCCCGCCAGCGCCAAGGACATGTGCGAAAAGAAGCCCTTCCTGGATGCCGTCGTGATCGTGTGCGACGCCATCGTGCTGTGGGCCAAGCGTCACGCTGAAGAAGCCCGCAAGGTGGCCGAAAAGACCGACGATCCCGTCCGCAAGGCCGAACTGCTGCGCATGGCCGCCAACGCCGAACGCGTGCCCGGCGAACCCGCCCGCGACTTCTGGGAAGCCTGCCAGAGCCAGTGGTTCGTGCAGATGTTCTCCCGTATCGAACAGAAGACCGGTACCACCATCTCCAACGGTCGTATGGACCAGTACCTGTACCCCTACTACCAGCAGGACATCGAAAACGGCAGCCTGGACAACAAGAAGGCCATCGAACTGCTGGAATGCATGTGGGTGGGCATGGCCGAATTCATCGACATGTACATCTCTCCCTGCGGCGGCGCCTTCAACGAAGGTTACGCTCACTGGGAAGCCGTGACCGTGGGGGGCCAGACCCCCGACGGCCGCGACGCCACCAACGAACTGACCCACCTGATCCTGAAGTCCAAGCGCGAATTCCCGCTGCACTACCCCGACCTGGCCGCCCGTATCCACAGCCGCTCGCCTGAAAGCTACCTGTGGGACGTGGCCGAGACCATCAAGGACGGCTCCGGCTTCCCCAAACTAATCAACGACGAAGAAGTCGTGCCCCTGTACGTGGCCAAGGGTGCCACCTTCGAAGAAGCCCTGGACTACGCCGTGTCCGGCTGCACCGAAGCCCGTATGCCCAACCGCGACACCTTCACCTCCGGCGGTGCCTACATCAACTTCGCCGCTGCTGTGGAAATGGTGCTGCGTAACGGCCGCATGAAGAAGTACGGCGACATCGTGCTGGGCGAAGAGACCGGCGATCCCCGCAACTTCAAGACCTGGGACGAATTCTGGAACGCCTATGTGAAGCAGCACATGCTGTTCCTGCGTACCGCCTTCACCCAGCAGTACATCGTCAACAACCTGCGTGCCCAGCACTTCGCCCAGCCCATGGGCTCCGCCATGCATGACCTGTGCATGAAGCACTGCATCGACCTGCACCAGACCCACATCCCCGAAGGTATCGACTTCGGTTACTTCGAATACATGGGCCTGGGCACCGTGGTGGACTCCCTGTCCGCCATCAAGAAGCTGGTGTTCGAAGACAAGAAGCTGACCATGGACGAAGTCATCAAGGCCATCGACGCCAACTTCGAAGGCTACGAAGACGTGAAGGCCCTGCTGAAGTCCGCTCCCTGCTACGGCAACAACGATCCCTATGCCGACAGCATCGGTCACGAGATCGACCGCCTGTCCGTGGAATTCGCCGCCAAGTACAGCCAGAAGGACCTGGGCATGTTCTACAACGTGCGCTATGTGCCCTTCACTTCTCACGTGCCCTTCGGTAAGGTGGTGTCCGCCACTCCCAACGGCCGCGTGGACTGGTTCCCGCTGTCCGACGGTTCCTCCGCTTCCCATGGTGCCGACGTCAACGGTCCTACCGCCGTCCTGCTGTCCAACTACAACACCAAGAACATGGGTATGCGCGACCGCTTCGCCCGCATGCTGAACATCAAGTTCACGCCCAAGTGCGTGGAAGGCGAACAGGGCACCGAAAAGCTCGTGTCCTTCATCCGCACCTTCTGCGACCTGAAGCTGTGGCACGTGCAGTTCAACGTGGTGAACAAGAGCACCCTGCTGGCCGCCCAGAAGGATCCCCAGAAGTACCGCAACCTGATCGTGCGTATCGCCGGTTACAGCGCCTACTTCGTGGACCTGTCCCCCGACCTGCAGAACGACCTCATCGCCCGTACCGAACACGACACCATCTAGTTCCGGTCATCAACGGCGGCGGCCCCGTGCCGCCGCCGGCCTGTACCGCCTCCGGCTGCCCTGCGGGGAGGCCGGAGGCCTTGGCGTTTTTTCAGTCCTTCCCCCTGTCAACCTTCAACTTCTCCGGCGGTGACCCCGTGATCGAAAACAACAACGCGCGCGGCCTCGTTTTCAATATCCAGAAATATTCCGTGCATGATGGTCCCGGCATCCGTACCATCGTCTTCACCAAGGGTTGCGGTCTGCGCTGCCGCTGGTGCAGCAACCCGGAATCCCAGCACAGGGAACCGGAGCTGGCCTACAACCAGGGCCGCTGCCTGGGGACGGACAAGTGCACCCGCTGCTTCAAGGCCTGCCCCAACGGCGCCCTGTCCCGTCGCGAGGACGGTTTCGTGGCCATCGACCGCAGCAAATGCGTGGGCTGCAAGGACATGCCCTGTGCCGAAGCCTGTCCGGCCCAGGGGATCATCGTCTACGGCAAGCCCTACACCGTGGCCGAGGCCCTCAAGGTTGCGCAGGAAGATGCCATGTTTTATGCTCGCTCCGGTGGCGGCATGACCATCTCCGGCGGCGAGCCCCTGCTGCAGAGCGAGTTTGCCCTCAATCTGCTGCGCCTGGCCCGTGAGCGCCGTGTGAAGACCTGTATCGAGACCTGTGGTCTCGTCCCCACCGATGTGGTGCGTGAGGCGGCCCAGTACCTCAACTATGTGCTGTTCGACATCAAGCACATGGATCCCGAGGTGCACAAAAAGCACACCGGCATGCCCAACGACCTCATCCTGAAGAATTTCCAGACCCTGGTGACGGAGTTCCCGGATCTGCCCATCACGGCCCGTACGCCCGTCATCCCCGGATTCAACGATCATGGCCCGGACATCAAGGCCATCTGTGACTTCCTCAAGCCCTTCGGGCATGTGAAGTACGAGATGCTGCCCTATCACCGTCTGGGCACGCAGAAATACACCTTCCTGGACCGTGTGCCCCCCATGGGCGACGTGACGCTGGACGACAAAAAGTTTGCCGCCCTGCAGAAGATCGCCGTCGCCACCCTGGGGGATCGCGTCATCATCCCCCGTTAGGCCGGGCTTTCGTCCAACCGCAAGGGTCCGTCTTTCGGGGACGGACCCTTTTTTTGCCCCTTTGCCTTCTCAAGGAGCGGATATGGTCAACTGGCACAAATTCTTCACTTCCATCCTCGATACCATTTCCGACGGTGTTTTCATTTCCGATGCCATGGGCACCACCCTGTATGTGAACCAGATGTATGCCGATCTGGTGGGGGTGCCCGCCCGGGATCTGCGGGGCAAGAACGTGCGCGACCTGGTCAGCGAAGGTTTCTTCGACCTGGCCCTGAACCCCGAAGTGGTGCGTACGGGCAAGCCCGCCACCTATATGCAGAAGCTCAAGGACGGCAAGAACGTGGTCATTTCCGGCGCGCCCGTCTTTGACGACAAGGGCCGGGTCTGCCTGGTGGTCACCTTCGTGCGCGACGAGACCCGCCTGGCCGAGCTCAACGAGCAGACCGGCGAACAGCGCAAGCTCATCAAGGAGATCAACGACAAGCTGGCCTTCGTGGCCCAGTCCCAGGGGCGCGATCTGGAACCGGTCTTCGCCAGCAGCGCCATGCAGTCGGTGGCCATGGAGCTCAAGCGTTACGCCAGCACGGACGCCACCGTGCTCATCATGGGCGAGACCGGCGTGGGCAAGGACGTGTTTGCCCGCCTGACCCACCGCTGGAGCCGCCGCAAGGACAAGATCCTGCTCAAGGTGGACTGTGGCGGCATCTCCGAGACCCTGACGGAATCGGAGATCTTCGGTTACGTGCCCGGCGCCTTCACCGGTGCGTCCAGCAAGGGCAAGCCCGGCTATTTCGAGATCGCCGACGGCAGCACCATCTTCCTCGACGAAGTGGGCGAGCTGCCCCTGTCCATGCAGACCCGCCTATTGCGTGTGCTGCAGGACAACGAGATCGTGCGCGTGGGCAGCTCCCAGCCCCGCAAGGTGGACGTGCGCATCATCGCCGCCACCAACCGCAACCTTGAGGAATGCGTGGAGGCCGGCACCTTCCGCCGCGACCTGTTCTACCGCCTCAACGTGGGCACGGTGCGCATCCCGCCCCTGCGCGAGCGGCCCGAGGACGTGCGCGTGCTGGCGGAGCTTTTCCTGCGCCAGTACACCACCAAATACCGCAAGAAGCTGGCCTTCATGGACATCACGCTGGACATGCTGGCCCAGTACCGCTGGCCGGGCAACGTGCGCGAATTGCAGAACCTAGTCCACAGCCTGGTCATCACCCGGCAGGGGCCCCGCATCTCGCCCCGCGACCTGCCGTCCAACATCAGCGGCCTGCACGACGAGAGCGGCGGCCATCTGGATGCCGTGCTCATGCAGGCCCGGCCCCTGCGCGAGATCATCGCCGATATGGAGCGGGATTTCCTGCGCCGGGCCATCGAGGTGCACGGCTCCGTCCGCCGGGTCTCGGAGCTGTTCCAGGTCAACCGCAGCACCATCTTCCGCAAGCTCCAGGGCAGCAAGGGACACGACAAGGACGAGGAGCCGGCCTCCTGATAGCGTGTCCTTCACGGTCGTCCGCATGACGCAAAAAAAGGCGCCTCCCCGAAGGGAAGCGCCTTTTTTCGTCGGTCGTGAAGGAAACCCGGCTAGGCCTGGGCAACATCCTTCTGCTTGTTGCGCTGGCGCAGCACCAGCATGGTCACCACCATGAAGGCCAGGCCGGCAACAAAGCCGGGCCACAGGCTGCCGTGGGTGAGGCCGGAGACCACATAGCCCACCGTGCTGCTGGCCGCCACCACACAGGCATAGAGCATCTGTGTGGAGACATGTTCCAGATGGGCGCAACCGGCACCGGCACTGGACAGGATGGTGGTATCGGAGATGGGCGAGCAGTGGTCGCCGAACACGCTGCCGGCCAGGGTGGCGGACAGGCAGACCAGCACCAGGTTGGGATCCACGGCCTGGGCGACGGGCACCACGATGGGGATCAGGATGCCGAAGGTGCCCCAGGCGGTACCGGTGGAGAAGCTCAGGAAACCGGCCACCACGAAGATGATGGCGGGCAGCAGGCCGCCGGAGATGCCGCCGTCGGCCACCATGGTCTTGACGAAGAGCGGGGTCTGCAGCAGGTCACGGCACACGCCGCTGATGGTCCAGGCCAGCACCAGGATGGTGTTGGCGGGCATCATGGCCTTCATGCCTTCGCCGGCGCAGTCCATGAAGGACTTGAGGCTCATGAGGCCGCGCGGCACGAAGAGGAAGAAGGCCACGGTGATGGCGCCGAAGGAGGCCCAGACCAGGGCCTTGGAGGCGCTGCTGTTACCGAAGGCGGCCGCCAGGGTGTGGTAGGCGGGATCGCTGCCCCAGTAGCCGCCGCTGTAGAGCAGGGCCACCACGGCGAAGAAGATCAGGCTGCCGATGGGCAGGAGCATGTCGATGAGGCTGCCCTTGGCGCTGGTGCCCATTTCGGCCTGTTCGGCGTCCACATTGCCCAGTTCGCCCTGCTGGGCGCGCAGTTCGGCCTTGCGCATGGGGCCGAAGTCGAAGTTGCCCAAGCAGACCATGATCACCATGATGATGGAGAACAGGGCATAGAAGTTGTAGGGGATGGTGGCCACGAAGGCGGCAAAATCGCTTTCAAAGGCGCCGGTGGCTTTCAGGTTGCTGCCCACGGCGGCGGCCCAGCTGGAGATGGGCGCGATGATGCAGATGGGGGCGGCGGTGGCGTCGATGATGTAGGCCAGCTTGGCGCGGGAGATCTTGTAACGGTCCGTCACCGGGCGCATGACCGTGCCCACGGTGAGGCAGTTGAAATAGTCGTCGATGAAGATGAAGGCGCCCAGGCCGCCGGTGGAGAGCATGGCCACGCGCTTGCTCTTGATGCGCTTGGTGGCCCAGTTGCCGTAGGCACGAGTACCGCCGGCACGCGAGATGGTGAACACCAGCGCGCCCAGCAGGGTACAGAAGATGATGATGTTGAAATCGACCTTGCTCACCATGGTGTTGAAGGCGATCTCCACGGGCTTGATGATCAGGTCGCCCGTGCCCATGCCCAGGCAATAGATGACGGTGCCGCTGAGAATACCGAGGAAGAGGGAGGAAATGACTTCCTTGGTGATCAGGGCCAGGGTGATGGCGATGATGGGCGGCAGCAGAGAGAGCCAACCCGCGTCAAACGGATCCATGAACATGCTCCTGTCTTGAAGGTCTGGAAGGCGCAGCGCCGCATACGGCTTACCGGCATCCCCCGCCGGCGCGTGATCTTCCCGGTCGCGCTGGACTGCGTGCGCGGAAGTATATCATGCGCGCTTTGGAGCGGCAATACAAAACGGCCGGGAAAACCGGGACGGGAGGGGCATCGGCCGCCGGGAAGAGAGGAATGGCCGGGAGCTGCCGGAGGCGGGTACCCTTTGGGGGCGGGGGAAGGGGCCCTGCCTTCCCTTCATCCTCTCTCCCCAGACCGTGTCCAAAACAAAGCGGGGGAGAAGACGGTAACGGACGGGAGCGGCGATGCTGCGAAGAGGCGCTTCCCGGTGCGTTCCCGGCAGGATGAGGGAGGAAACGGGGATAAGCTCGGGGCAGGCGGTGCCGGCATGGCGGCAGAGCATATGGAAAGAGGCCATGCCTCGGTGCGGAGGTCAGGCCGACGGGATGCCTGGGGGGCCGTCCCTGCCAAAAACGCCTGTGATCTTCTCACAGGCGTTGGGCATCTGCGTATCAGAAAAGACAGGCAAGGGCCGCGGGCTACAGGACGATCTCGCCGTACTGGATCTCATACTGCTGGATGGCCTGGACCAGAGCTGCTGCCAGGCGCTTGGCGCTTTCGGGGCTCATGCCGATGGCTTGCTGGGGCCGGACGGCCAGCACCGGGCCCTGCTGGTCGTTCTCCTGACGGCTCACGCAGGCCGTGAGCAGGATCTCGCCACGGGCAAAGGTGGTCTGGAAGGCATTGGCATAGATGGTGCCCATGCCGGGGGCGGGCAGCATGGCCACACGCACCTGCGGCTGTTCGGGCTGCTGTTCCGGGGCGTGGCTGTTGGCGGGCGTTTTTTTCAGGGCAGGCATGGTCTCCTCCTATTTCTTGTTCGTTTTTGGGACGGTCCTTTCCTTTTCCGTCGGGGCCGCCTCTTCAGGGGCATCGGCATGGGTGCGGATGCTGACCTTGGGCAGTTCGGCAAAAGTCACGTTGCCCGCGTCCATGCGGCTGATGATTTCGGCGGTGATGTCCATGGACGCGGGGGCGGAAAGGACGTTCTGACGGGCCATGACGGCCACGTCGCCCTTGTCGGCACGCCAGGCTTCGATCTGGGCCAGCATATGCTTGTTGACCACGTCGCGGGCGGCAGCCTGTTCCAGAGCCATCTGGCGTTGCAGCAGAGCCAGTCCCTGACGCAGCTCCTGCCGGCGTTTTTCTTCAGGAATTTTTTTCAGTTCTTCCTGATAGGCGGCCAGGCCGTTCTGCAGGATGGTCTGGACTTTGCCCAGGTGTTCGTTGGCCTGCCGGGCGGCCTTGGACTGACTGAGGACGCGTTCCACGTCCACGCAGACCACGTCAGGGCCGGTGTCCAGACAGCCGGACAGGGGCAAGGCCAGCATGAGGGCAAGGCCGGACAGAAGGCGGGAAAGATGGTGCATGGATTTTTCCTTGGAGTATGTTTTCGGGCACCTATGTAACGATCAGGTATTCCATGATATGGATCGTTATGCACTGGTGGAAGAAGAGCGACAGGACCGAAAGGAGACGAGTCCGTTCCGGACCGTAAACCAGCGGGGCCGGTCTCCCGAAAAGTGAGGAGACCGGCCCCGGTAAAGCGCGACGGCGGGACTCGCGATGGCCGCCGCGCAGGCTGGATGGCTAGAACTCGTAACGGAAGCTGCCGAATACACCGTGGCCGGTGGTATGCTGACCGGCCTGCAGGGTGTAGTTGACGCCGAAGCTCATGGTGTCGTTGCCCATTTCCAGACCGACGCCGCCCTGCCAGGTAAGGTAGTCCATCGTCTGGGTCTCCACTTCATAGGTGCCGGGCAGACCGGTAAAGGCCACGTCGGACTTGGCCTTGATGTCACCGGCGGCCGGGATCACGCTGAAGTCGACGCTGGGCTTGAAGGTCCAGCCGCTGTCCAGAGCGATGTCCTTGCTGAAGGTCACACCCACGGGGAAGGTCCAGATGTCCTGATGGAAGCCGTCGCCTTCCAGCACCGTGCCGCCGTCGGTATCCACATCATAGCCCCAGGTATTGAGGCTCATGTAGCGCACGCCGATGTGCGGGATGATGTCCAGCACGCTGGTCTCCAGCTTGTATTCGGCGCGCAGACCGGCGCTGATGGCCGTGGCCTGCACGTCGGCTTCCAGGTCACCCATGCCCATGCGGCTGTCCATGTCCTGCTTGAGGTCGTTCCAGGTGCTGGTGTAGGAGACGTCGGCCATAAGGCCGAAGTTTTCGTAGTGCCAGCCGGCGTAGGCGCCCAGGCCCCAGAAGGTCATGTCGTTCTGGGTGCTGTTGAGGTCGCCGCCGCTGGATTCGGCATAGCCGCCGCCGATGTTGAAGGTGATACCGGCGCGGATGGCGTTCTCGAAGGTGTAGTCGGCCCCCAGGGAGACGCCGCCCAGATTGCCGTTGAATCCGTAGTCCATACTGTCGGCTTCCATGCCCCAGCCGTGCTGGTTCTGCCACAGGGGCGCGATCCACAGAGCAAAGCCGGTGGTGTCGCGATCCACGATCTTGCCTTCGGCATTCATGGCCTGCGCGCCGTCGGCAGGACTGGCGAAGCCAAGACGGTTGACTACGGCATTGGTGCCCGCGTCGGAAGCCATCCTGGTCATCTGCGGCACGGCACCGGCAAAGGCGATGCGGGAGGCGCTTTCGACGGTGGCTGCGGCGGCCTGATGGTCCGTGCCCAGGAAGTGGTCGTTGATGGCACGGCTCAGGAAACGGATGCCCATATCCTCGGACGCCACGTCGTTGAGTTTGCCGTGGTACAGGGTGTTGACCGCAGCGGCCAGCCCATGGCTCAGCTCAGGGAACACGATGCGGGCATCGTTCGTCTTGATGCTGACCGAGCTGGTGCCCTGGTCATAGGTGGCATCCAGCATGGCGGAGTCGGTGGTCACCTTGTCTTCGGCCCAGCCCGTATCAGGCTTGGTGTCGAAACCGGTACCGAACACCGTGAAATCACCGATAACGGCGTTGTCCACATGGAGCCTGGAGCCTTCGTCAACCGAGGCGGAGGCACCGTCCGGGCCTGTGAAGACGGTCTTGCCGTTCATGGCCGTGCCGTCCACCACCAGCAGGGAAGTACCACCGAAGGCGACCGTAGTGTCGCCGGCAGCGACATCTCCCACGGTCAGGCTGCCGCCGGCAGCCAGTTTCAGCTCCTTGCCCGCATAGTAGGCAGTACCCGCATGGCCGGTCTCGGCCACGCCCTGCCGGGCCTGGTCAGCGCTGGTGCCGTAGGCCATCAGGCTGGCACCCTTCACGGTGACGGCCTGGGCGAGGCCCTCGGTCTCAAACGTGTCATTGGTGAAGAAAGCTCCCACTTCCACGGAGCTCCTGCCGTTGGCGTTGAGCGCGCCGCCCAGGGAGGCCTTGTCCGCCACCAGGGTGTCGTTCTTGAGTAGGGTATCGGCGTTGGTGACCAGTTTCTTGGCCGCGATGGCCAGATCGCCGCTGGCGGAGTCGATGGCATCGGCCTCCAGCTTGTCGGCCGTCAGGAGCAGGGCGTCGCCCTCGGCCCCGGTGTAGGCGTTTGCCAGCGTCAGGGTGTTTTGAGCGGCCACCGTGCCCTGGCCGGAAAGGGCGTTCGTGATGGTGATGTTGCCGCCGGTCGCGGAATCTTTGGCTGTGGCGGCGCCGGCCGTCAGCAGGCCGTTGGCCAGCATGGCCGTATCGACGGTAAGATCCCCCTTGGCGTTCATGACGCCGTTGGTCAACGTGGCGGTAGCGATCTCCGCAGACTGGGAGTTGACGGTACCGCCGGTAACATGGAGGTCGATGTCTTTGTCGCCGTCGCCGACGGTGATATCACCCGTATTGAGGGTGGCACCGGACACATTGATGGTATTGGCGGACTGGCCGGCCGTCACGGCGGACGGGGAGACGGCACGGAAGGCCATGGGGGTGTCGCTGTCACTGACGGTGGCGGCATCCGTGCCGAGGGAATCGTCGGATTCGCCGGCCGTCACGTCACCGATGGTGAATTCGGCCTCGCCGTTGCCGACCACGTTGAGGGTGGCCTTCTTGTTCGTACCGGCATCCAAAATGACGTTGCCCAGCGTGCCCTTGTTGGCAGCATCCTCATTGCCCAGGGTCACCGCCGTGGTGCCGAAGGCTGACGTCCCGGACGCCGATCCGATGCGCAAGTCAGCGAGTTTCCCGTTATTCTGGGAGACAAGGTTGCCACCTTCGACGCTACCGTCCAGGTGCAGCGTATCCTTGGCATTCAGTGCCGTGGCAGCTCCGGTCAGCTTCACATCGTTGAAGCCGCCGGATATGCCGTTCCCGTTCTGCGTATCCGTCACGGCAACGGTCGTGTCCTTCAGGCTGTCGGTGATGATGCCGGCGACAGTATCATAGCCGACGGTACCGTTTTCATCAGCCACCGCGCTGAGGTCAGCTCCGCCGAGATCCAGCAGGCCCTGGCCGGGCGTACCGTCCGTGGAGGTCAGTCCCTTCAATGCCTCGATATCGGCTTCGCTCAGCTCGATATTGTCCAGCCCTTCGATCTTGAGGGTACCGCCGGCATTGACCTGGGTCTGGATCGCGTCGAGGTCCTTCAGTTCGCCCGTACTGTCAAGGACGATGTCCTTGCCCAGCGTGGCGGTGCCGAGGTTCTCGACGACGACGGTCCCTGTCCCTTCATATACCAGTTCTTTGTTGACGGTGAAGTTGGCGGGAGCATTGGCACCACCAACGGTGAGGGCCTCTTCCTGGATCTTCACATTTTCGGCTACCAGGTTGCCGCTCTCGATAGTAACGGGAGCTCCGGGATTCACATGGAATTCACCCGTCACCGTTACAGTGCCTCCGCCCGTGATGGTAAGCGCGTGAGGGATGCTGGGGACACCGGGAGTCGGGGCGGGCGAACCGAAAAAGCCTTTGGGATCATCCGAACCGCGCTGTCCTGAAATCAGGCTGTCCATTCGTACATGGGAGCCTTCAGCGACGTTAAGCGTGCCAAAGCCCGTAGCGGCATTGTCGAACGTGCCGTCGTAGTTGCTGAAGGTCAGGCTGCTGCCGGCATTGCCCGTGTACCCATCTTTGACCGCGGCACCAGTGCCGTCGATGATGACATCGGCCGCTACATTATCGTCAACGATCACACCGCCGCCGATCGTGGCATCACCGCCGATGGTGATGCTGCCTTTGGAGATTCCGCCACTGTACGGCAGGGCGAAGGTGGACGCACCGGTATGGTTCCCGGCCACGATATCGCCCGTGATGGTACCGCCCGTGATGCGGACGTCGAAATTGTCGACAGTGGAAGAACCGCCATTGAGTGCGGCGCCACCAGTGTAGACGTTGCCATGGATGCTGCCGCCACTGATGCTCAGGTCGGCATTGGTCACCTTGGCCGTGGCATGACTGCCGTCGGCCAGGCCACCGGCCACCACATGCCCGGTGATGGTACCACCGCTGACGGCTACGGACGACGTGCCCGTTACTTCGGATGTGGCTGAACCGCCGTCCGCGATGCCGGAGGTCTCGGCCAGACCTCCGCCGATGATACCGGCCAGACTGCCGTCTTCCACGGAGACGCGGCTGTTTTTGACAGTCGATACGGCCTGCCCGCTATCCGCGGCCTGGGCCATGCCGCCGCCGATCACGGCTCCGCCAGCGATAAGCGTATCTTTACCGCTGATGCTGACGGAGGATGTGCCTTCCACCAGCGCCGTCGTCGTGCTTCCGCTGAACGCCATGGCCTTGTTGCCACCAATGACGTACTGGGCCTTTGTGGTAGTTTGTACTTCCTGCCGGCCGCCGCTGATGACCACGGAGCTGTTGGCGACCTTGCCCGTACCACCGGCGCTGATGTAACTGCCGCCGATGATCTCGCCGTCAAGCGTGCCGCCGCTCATGCTCACGCCCGTATCCCCGGTGATGTTCAGGCTGTAGCCTTTATCAGGAGTGAAAGCGTGTTCCGCGAATCCGCCGCCGATAAGGTCGCCGGCGAACGTGCCGCCGCTGACGTTGAGCTGGCTGTTGCCGTGGATCATGGCCGTACTGCCGTTCACCGCTGCGCTGCCGGCCACGACCTTGCCGGTGATGCCGCCACCGCTGATGGTCACATTGCTGGTGACGGGATTGTCACGGGAACCCAGCACAGAGCTGCTCCCGCCATAGGCCAGGCCGCCGCCGATGACGGCAGGCGACAGGTTGATGCCGCCATTACTCTCGGCAGTGCTGCTTTGGGAAGGAGCGAAGGTGCCGCCGTTGATGGCAACAGAGGTGGAACCGTTGTCCGTGACCGTGAGCGTATTGTTCCCAGCGTATCTGTGGGCAACGCTGCCGCTCACTACGGAGGCGTGGAAGGTGCCGTCATTGATGACGACGCTGGCGCCTTCCGAGGTCGCCGTGTTTTGGGTATCCGTGCCGGTCTTGACGTAGTTGCCGCCTATGACCAGCTCGTAGCCAGCGCCTTTGCCTTCCTGACCGAAGTTGCCCCCATTGATGGTCAGGGCGGTTTTGCCGGTGGTCAGGGTGGCGTCCGCGTCATTGGCGATCTTGCTGCCGCCCACCACGAACTCGGCGGAAGAGCCGCTTTCGATGATAGTTCTGATGTTGGCGTGCACGACGCTTTTGATGCTGGTATTGTCACCGGCCACATAGCTGCCGCCGATGATCTCCTCGATGGCCCCGCCCTTGATGGTGAGGGAGATGTTACCCGGAGTGCTCGCTTCAGGAGTGCTGACATCCCCCTTGTAAAGGGTGCCGCCCATAAGATGGTCGGCATCCTGAGCTGACTCGTGGGTCCCGCCTCCCAGCGCCACATCCCCTGCCGCAGCTACCGCGCCCCCCGCGCCGCCCATGATCAGCATGCCGGCCACGGCCAGCGAGCCGAAGACGTTGAGCAGATGGCATTTTTTCAGCACCGCTTTGTAGCGGTTGATGAGGTTCCCGATAGCTCCCTTGGTCAGTTGCATACAGATTTCTCCCGAATTTGCGACGTCCAGCCAACAAAGGGCGTCAGATGTACAGGCAGGCTGTCAGGGCGCGAGACAGATAAATACTGCAACTAATGACAATGAATGCAATATATTGCAGATGTGTTGCCCATAACAGCATTGCGTTCGCAAATGTGGGCGGCTATGATGTTCCTGATGATGATGGGGAATGGAACAAAATAGCGCCCACGCTCTTTTGTTAGGACAGTTTTCAGACTGAGTAAATAAAAAATGTACATCTATATCTAATTTTTTGTTTATAGCTGATTTATTGTTCTTCTTTGGGGTGGGTCAAGGATGAAAACATATGCAGAAACTTGGAGAACGCATCCGTCATGTGCGGGGCAGAATGTCCCAGGAGGCTTTTGCCGGCCTGCTGGGCATCAGCAAGGGCGCTCTCGGCGGTTATGAACGTGGGGAAAATTGTCCCAATGCCGATGTTGTCTTAACTATTTGTAATAAATGTAAGATCAATGTTTCCTGGCTAATGTCCGGGGTGGGGAGCATGCATGCCCCGGACGGCACGGGAGAGGAGGATCGGCAGAAGAACAGGCCGGGGAATCCTCGTGAGGGCAAAATTCCGACGACCGGAGAATTGGTCTGTCAGATGGCGCCCGGTCAGGACTGCAAGACAGAGAATGACGCCTTGCGGGCCCATTGCCTCTGGTTGCAGGAGCGTCTGGAGCAGCTGGAAGCGGAGCGCCGGGATCTGAACAGGGAAAACAGGTTGTTGTGGCAAAAAAATGCTGATCTTGGTGAACGTCTTGCCCGGCTGGAGCAGTCGCAGGAGCTTGCCCGGATACATGCCCATGCCTCAGGAGAGGACACGACGACTTCTCTGGCGGATTCCAGCTATGGAGTGAGCTGCAACCGCCTGCAGGAAGGATGAAGGATGGAGAGGAGCTAGACCGGGACTCGGTGACCGACGCCAGACATAACGGGAACAGCTCTCACGACGCTGTGCCTTCCGGTTCCTTTGCGTCCCGTCACAGGACCGGATGCGGGATGTCCGGAATCCGGCACATGCTGGAAATGCGTCCCGGGAAGCCCCGATGCCTGCGGCAGGCCGGATCTTTTCTGGCGCCCCTGCCGGTACCGGTGCTTTTGTCATGTACCGGGTCTGGAGGCGCGCCCGTCCTTCCCCGGCGGGCATGCACGCGGGGCGGGTCTGTCCCCATGCTCTTGACGGGACAGGCAGATATCGTACTCTGTCAGGGCAAGACCTGACATCTGGAGCACGCATGAACAGCAGTTATCCTCTGGTATTTTCCGTCACCTCGGGCAAGGGCGGCGTGGGCAAGACCAATATCTCGGTCAATCTGGCCCTGACCCTGGCGGCGCGCGGCAAGCGTGTGCTGCTTCTGGATGCCGACCTGGGGCTGGCCAATGTGGACGTGCTGCTGGGCCTGCATCCCGAAAAGAACATCTTCCACCTGTTCCATGAGGGGGCGTCCCTGCGGGACATCCTGCTGCCCACGGAATACGGCTTTTCCATCCTGCCCGCCTCGTCGGGGGTCAGCGAGATGCTGGCGCTCAATTCGGGGCAGAAGCTGGAACTGCTGGATGCCATGGACGAGCTGGAAAACGATCTGGATTTCCTCATCGTGGACACGGGCGCGGGCATCAACGACAGTGTGCTCTATTTCAACGTGGCGGCGCAGGAACGGCTCCTCGTCCTGACCCCCGAGCCCACCTCGCTGACGGATGCCTATGCCCTGATCAAAGTGCTGAAGACGCAGCACGGCGTGGACCGTTTCCAGGTCTGCGTCAACATGGCGCAGGACATGAAGAGCGCCCGCGAGATGTTCGTGCGGCTCACGGACGTCTGCGACCACTTCCTGGGCGGGGTCTCGCTGGATCTGGCCGGTGTGCTGCCCCGTGATCCCGGCGTGCACGAGGCCGTGGTGCGCCAGCAGCCCTTCTGCCGCTGCCTGCCGGACAGCCCCGTCTGCCGGGGGCTGGAAAAGATGGCGGACACCATCCTGCGCTGGGAGCCCGCGCCCAGTGCCGACGGCAACATCAAATTCTTCTGGAAAAAACTGCTCTATCGCTAGCGTGTCCTGCCGGGACGGATCCCGGGCAGGCAAAAGACCATAAAAAAACGGCGTCGAAAGACGCCGTTTTTTTGTTGTCATTGCTGTCTCCGGACAGCGGAAGGGCAGGAGCCGTCCTTACTTCACGGTCACCAGCTCGTAATCCACGTTGCCGATGCCGATCTTCTGGGCATGCTCGATCTGGCTGCGCCAGTTGGTCTTGGGATGGATATCGGTGAAGTGGTCGTTGTGCTCGTGGGCGCACTGGCCCAGCACGCTGGTGCTGATGGCGGGCGCGGCATTGACCGCGTCGATGCAGGCATGGTCCAGGGCCACGGGGTCGAAGCTGGCGAACATGCCGATGTCGGGCACCACGGCGGCGTCGTTCTCGGCGTGGCAGTCGCAGTAGGGAGAGACCTGGTTGACGATGCTCACATGGAAGTGCGGGCGGCCCTGGATGACGGCCTTGGTGTATTCGGCCATGCGCTCGTTGAGGATGGTGCTCTCGGCGTCGAAGGCATTGCTGATGGCGTCGAAGTTGCACACGCCGATGCAGCGGCCGCAACCGGCGCACAGGTCATGGTCGATGCGGGCCTTGTGGTCTTCGCCGATGCTGATGGCCGACTGGGCGCAGTAGTGCGTACAGGTCTTGCAGCCGCGGCACTTTTCGGCGTCGATGCTGGGCTTGCCGATGCTGTGCATGGCCATCTTGCCCGCACGGCTGCCGCAGCCCATGCCGATGTTCTTGATGGCGCCACCGAAGCCGGTCAGCTCGTGGCCCTTGAAGTGGGTCAGGCTGATGAAGATGTCGGCATCCATGATGGCACGACCGATGAAGGCGCTCTGGAAGTGGTCACAGCCTTCCAGAGGCACTTCCATCTCGTCGGTGCCCTTGAGGCCGTCGGCGATGATCATCTGGCAGCCGGTGCTCAGGGGCGAGAAGCCGTTTTCCTGCGCGGCGGCCAGGTGCTCCAGGGCATGCTTGCGGCGGCCCACATACAGGGTGTTGCAGTCGGTCAGGAAGGGGCGCCCGCCCAGGGAGGTCACCTTGTCGGCCACCACCTTGGCAAAGTTGGGACGCAGGAAGGACAGGTTGCCCGGCTCACCGAAGTGGATCTTGATGGCCACGAACTTGCTGTCCATGTCGATGCTGTCGATGCCGGCCTTTTCGATCAGCTTTTTCAGCTTGTCCAGCAGGCCGGTGCCCACGGGGCAGCGCATGTCGGTGAAATAGACTTTGGAAGCGCTCATTGTCGTCTGTTCTCCAGCGTAGAGGTGTTGAGCGCCGTCCCGGAGGACGGCGCGGACGTTCGGATGTTACAGGCCGTACTGGCGGCCCAGGGAAAAGGCCTTGCCCAGCGGCTCGCCCACGCGGCAGTACTGCTTCTGGCCGCCGTCGTAGAGCAGGGGATCGATGCGGTACATGTCGGGCTGGCCGCTTTCGTTGAGACAGTCGGTCTCGATGCCCACGTTGAGGATGCGGCCCACGAACTGGGTATGGCTGCCCAGTTCCAGCGTGGCCTGCAGTTCGCATTCCAGCACCAGCGGGCATTCGTCCACATAGGGAGCATCCACGACTTTGCTGCGCACGGCGGTCAGGCCGGTGGCGGAGAATTTGTCTTCCTTGGCACCGGAGACCATGCCTGCAAAGTCCACCATGGCTGCCTGGGCCGCCGAGGGCACGCAGACCGTGAACGCCTTGCGCGCCACGATGGCCTTGTACGTCCAGCGTTCGGGCCGCACGGACACGGCGATGCAGGGCGGGTTGGAGCAGCAGATGCCGCCCCAGGCGGCGGTCATGATGTTGGCTTTGCCTTCTTCATCATAGGCGGCCACCAGAAAGGCCGGCATGGGGTAGGCCAGAGTGACGGGACCAAGAGCTTTTTTCATATCGTGACCTCCTTGTCATGCATGATGTGTTCCGCGCAACCGCTCGTGAAGGATGGCTGTATAGCATCGCCCGCGGCCTGTAGCAACATGTGGGGAGTAACATGTTTGCTGCAAAAGTGTCATTGCCTTTTCCTCTCGACATATATCGCCGGAAGGGGGCGGGCTAGCCGTCCTCCAGAGGGCGCAGGGCGTGGTGCAGGCGCGGCAGCCGGCGCACGGCCGCCAGCAGGATGCCCAGGGCCACGCAGGGGGCGGCCGCCAGGGCCAGGAAAGCGGGACCGTAGCCCAGCAGATGGGCCACCAGCCCGCCGTAGGAAGCGCTGCACGAGGCGCCGATGCCCTGCAGGGTCATGATGACGCCCAGGCCCAGGTTGACGTGGCCGGTGCCGTTGAGCAGCCGGGCGGCCAGGCCGGGCGTGACCACGCCCAGGATGCCCGCGCCCACGCCGTCCAGCATCTGGACGGGGAGGATGCTCCACGGGCTGTGCCAGAAGCCCGCGATGCAGCCGCGCAGGGGCAGGGCCAGCAGGGCGCACCAGAGCAGGATGCCGTAGCCGCGCCTGCGGGCCAGACGGGCGGCCCACAGGGCCACGAGGATCATGGTGCCCTGGGCGATGACCACGGTGGCGGCGGTGTAGGCCGCGCCGTTGATGGCGAAGCGGGCCACGGCGGACTGGCCCAGCAGGGGCAGCATGTGGGCGTTGCCCAGATGGAAAAAGAGCATGACCAGCCCCACGCAGAGCACGGGCAGGGCCGCGGGGCCGTGCCAGAGGGCCGCGCGCTGTGCGGGCGTGGCGTGTTCGGCCTCGGGGGCGAGGCCCCGGGCCTGGGCATGGTCGATGTCGCGGGGCGCGATGCCGTGCAGGGCGTAGAGGCTGAGGAGCAGCATGCAGCTCATGACCACGAAGACGCCGGGCACCCCGTACCAGTAGCCTATGGCCCCGCCCAGCATGGCGGAAAGGCCGTTGCCCGCGTGGTTCCATGCCTCGTTGCGTCCCAGCTGGGCGGGCAGGTGGGCCTGGCCCGCCAGCCCCAGGGTCAGGCTGCTGATGGCCGGAGCCATGGCGGCCGCGCAGACGGCCTGGACGATCTGGGCGCTGCCCACCAGCAAAGGATGCTGGCAAAGGAAGATCAGGGCCAGGGCGGCCACGATGCCCAGCGAGGCCAGGGCCAGCAGCAGGCGCTTGCGGCGGGTGGCGTCGGCCAGGGCGCCCAGGGGCGCGGTGACGGCCATGCCCGCCAGACCGCCGATGGTCATGACGTAACCGATGCTGTCCGGCGTCCAGCCGTGGCTTTGCAGGAAGATGCCCAAAAAGGGCCCCAGGCCGTCGCGGACGTCGGCCAGAGCGAAACAGAGCAGGGAAAGACAAGTCAGGGAACGTGTCTTGGCCGCCAGATCCGGCGGCAGGGCGCGAGGAGCGAAGAACGACAGGGCGGACATGCGGCCTCGGGAAAAGACTGAAGGTTGGGGAACGAAAAATTGTTCCGGAAAAGTCCCGCTTTGGCAAGAGCAGGAGCGCACGGCACCGTGGCGGGCCTGCGTACCGGGGGATGCAGCCGCAGGATGGCCAGGGGGCCATCCCCGGCCGGTCCGTGTGGACCGGAGCGCTGCCCGGACGGAGCGTCTCCTTCCCCGGAAGCCCTTGCCAAAGGGGGAGGAAAAGGGCTAGGAAGACCCTTTCATTTTCAGGAGAGGAGGCTGCTGTGGCATCTCCCTATATGGATGGCGTGCGCCGGGCCCTGCCCATCGTGCTGGGCTATGTGCCGGTGGCGTTCGCCTTTGGTGTACTGGCCGTCAAGAGCAACATCCCGCCCGCTCTGGTGGTGGCCATGTCGGTGTTCCATTTCGCCGGTTCCGGGCAGTTCGTCTGCGCCGGCTTGTGGGGGGCCGGTGTGGGGGCCATGTCCGTCATCGTGGCGGTCTTCGTGGTCAACCTGCGTCATCTGCTCATGTCCGCCGCCATGGCCGAGCCGCTGGCGCCGCTCAAGCGCTGGCAGCGCTTTTTGTTCGGCTGCGAGATGACGGACGAGACCTTCGGCGTGCATATCACGGCCTTCCAGCGCGGCTGGAAGCTGTGCACGGCCACGCTCTTCACCTGCAACCTCACGGCCCACGCCTCGTGGGTGCTGGGGACGGTCATCGGCGTGTTCTGCGGCGGTCTCGTCCATGACGTGAAACCCCTGGGCCTGGACTACGCCCTCACGGCCATGTTCCTGGCCCTGCTGGTGCCGCAGTGCGTCAGCCGCCTGCATGTGCTGGTGGCCATCGTGACGGCCATCCTTTCCCTGAGTCTAAAGCTGGCCGGCATGGGCCAGTGGAACGTGGTGGTGGCCACGGTGCTGGGCGCCACGCTGGGCGTGGTCCTGTTGCACCGCAACAAGAGCGCCCTGCCGGAAAAGAAAGAGGAGGACGCGGCATGATCTGGATACAGCAGCACGCGGAACTGCTTTTCTGTCTGGTGGGTTGCATGCTGGTGACGGTCATCCCCCGTGTGGGGCCGGTCATGTACCTGCATGCCGAGAGCCTGCCCGACCTGCTGCGCCACTGGCTCTCCTTCGTGCCCGTGGCGGTCATGGCGGCCCTGCTGGGCCCGGACGTCTTCATCTATCAGGGAGAGTTCATGCCCACGCATCACAACCTCTTCCTGATGACGGCCATCCCGGCCCTGCTGGTGGCCTGGTGGAGCAAGAGCTTTTTCGGCACCATCGCCTTCTCCATGGGCTTCGTGGCCCTGATGCGCTACCTGGGGTGGTACTGATGGCACACGAGCCCCGGCCGCATTGTCCTTTCCACCTGCGGGAGGCCCACCTGCCCCCGGCCCTGCGCAAACCGCGCAAGCCCGCGCCGCCCCTGCCGCTCCCGGCACGCAGCGCCAGGCTGCTGGTGCGTCTGGCCGCGGAGGATACGGCCCTGTTCCGCTTTTTGCTGGAAGGCTACGACAACACGGCCTATTTCACCGTGCTGGAGCCGCGCACGGCCCTGCTCAAGCTGGTCTTTTCGCCGCACCGGGAAGAGGCCCTGCGCCGGGCACTGGCCGAGATGGCCGAGAGCCTGGAATTTTCCGTGGAACCCTGGCCCCTGGACAGGGCCTGATACGTTGGCGGGGAGGTGCCCGGCAGGGCGGCCATCCCCGGCGTCCCCGGCACGCCACCTGTCTGCACAGGGCGACGGCCGGGAGACGGGAGTTTTTGTCATGGAGAAGGATGACCCTTCAGGAGCGGGAGCCCGCACGGACCAGTCCCGCACCGCCGGGGAGGAGAGCGCCCCGGACGGACGGCTGGACGCCCTGCTGGCGGCCCTGACCGCCGCGAGCTTCGATGTGGAGCGGCAGGACGGGCCCGGCAGCCTGCGCGCCATCGCCGCCTTCCACCGTCGTGACGAGGCCTATGTGCTGCACCGCAAGGCCACGCTCTGGGCGGCGGAGACGCACGAATACGTGCAGGTCCACTGCCTGCCCCGGCTGGACATGGCCGCCTGGGAGCGCATCCGTGACGGTGCCCTGGCCTGGGGGAAGGAGCGCATCCGCCCCCATGACGAGCACATGGCCTCGTATGTGAGCGTCATCATCCTTTGCCGGACATGGCATCAGGATGCGGCGGCCGCTGTGGAGCGCTGCCGTGTCTGCAAGAGTTTCTGGCTGGGCCTGCGCGGCTGGATGCGTCTGCGCGCGCTGGCCCTCATCCTGCCTTCCGCGCCGTGGCGCGACACCGTCCCCTCCGATGCCGCCTGCGCCTGCAACAAGGCAGCCCGGGCCACCCTGCTGCCGCTGGCGCGCAGGGCGTTCCCGTCCCTTTTTCCTCAAGAGCGTGCATCATGAATTCCCTGTATCTGCTCCTTGGCGGCCTGGCCCTGCTGGGGCTGGGTTATTTCGTTTACGGTGCCTGGCTGGAAAAGGTCTGGGGCGTCGATCCCTCCCGGCCCACACCGGCCCACCAGTTCCGCGACGGCGTGGACTACATGCCTTCCAAGGCTCCGGTGGTGCTGGGGCACCATTTTTCGTCCATCGCCGGGGCCGGACCCATCAACGGCCCCATCCAGGCCGCCGTCTTCGGCTGGCTGCCCTGTTTCATCTGGGTTGTCGTCGGCGGCATCTTCTTCGGCGGCGTGCATGACTTCGGCTCCCTGTTCGCCTCCCTGCGCAACAAGGGCCGTTCCATCGGCGAGGTCATCGCCGGCAGCATCGGCCTGCGGGCCAAGCGCCTGTTCGTCATCTTCTCCTTCCTGACCCTGGTGCTGGTGGTGGGGGCCTTCGCCTCCATCGTGGCGGGCACCTTCAACGGCTTCATGACCGATGCCTCGGGCGCGCTGGTCCACAACCACGTCAACGGCTCCACGGCCACCATCTCCCTGCTGTTCATCGTGCTGGCCGTGATCTTCGGCCTGCTGGTCTACCGTTTCGAGATGCCTCTGGGCAGGGCCACCCTGCTGGGCGTGGCGGGCATCGTGGGCGTCATCGCCCTGGGCCTGCGCTTCCCCCTCTACGCGGGCTACGACACCTGGATGTGGCTGCTGGGCCTGTACATCCTCGTGGCCTCGGTGACGCCCGTCTGGATCCTGCTCCAGCCCCGCGACTATCTCAGCTCCTTCCTGCTCTATGCCATGATGCTGGCCGCCGTGGTGGGCATCGTGGCCGCGCATCCGGTCATCGAGCTGCCCGCCTTCACCTCCTTCGAGGTCAACGGCCAGTACCTCTTCCCGGCCCTGTTCGTGACCGTGGCCTGCGGGGCCATCTCGGGCTTCCATTCGCTGGTGGCCTCGGGCACCACGTCCAAACAGCTGAGCAGCGAGCGTGACGCCCGTCTGGTGGGCTTTGGCTCCATGCTCATCGAGAGCGCGCTGGGCATCGCCTCGCTCATCGCCGTGGGCTACATCTTCACCCAAAACGGCCATGCCTTCACCAGCCAGACGCCCACCCAGGTGCTGGCCGACGGCCTGTCGCAGATGCTGGCCTGTGTGGGCCTGGGCAGCGAGAGCGCCCGCGGCGTCACCTACGGCCTCATCATCCTGGCCGTGTCCACCTTCTGCCTCACCTCGCTGGATACGGCCACCCGTCTGGGCCGCTACATGTTCCAGGAACTGTGGCTGGCCCCGGGCCAGAGCGTGAAGGACGTGCGCGGCTGGCGGGCCGTACTGGTCAACAAATATGTGGCCACGCTGGTGACCGTAGGCCTGGGCATGAGCCTGGGCTTTGGGGGTTACGCCAAGATCTGGCCCCTGTTCGGTGCGGCCAACCAGCTGCTGGCAGCGCTGGCCCTGCTGGCCGTGGCCTGCTGGCTCCAGAACCTTGCCCGCCGCAACGGCATGTTCTTGCTGCCCATGCTCTTCATGCTGCTGGTGACGCTCTCGGCCCTGGTGCTGGGCATCGTGGCCCAGGGCCGCGCCCTGCTGGCCGGGACGGGCGGCGCCGTGGCGGCCCTGCAACTGGTCATCGCCGTGCTGCTGCTGGCGCTGTCGCTGGTGCTGGTGCACGAAGGCTGGCAGGCCCTGCGCCGCAAGGGGCGCCCTGCGGCGGAAGAAGCCTAGCCGGGGCTTTCCATAAGCCGGTGGGAAGGGACTGTCCTTGACGGGCAGGGCCCTGCCTGACGCATATGATGAAAAAAGGCGGATCCTCGGATCCGCCTTTTCGCGTTCTGCTGCCTGTCGGTCGTGCCGGGGTGTTCTGTTCCGGCAGATGGCCCGTGGGCAGGATGATGTTTCGGTGCTGCCGTCGTCACGGCGCAGGGCCCGTCCCGACACGGCCTTCTCCGGCGGCTGCCCGTCCCGGGGCTAGTCGTTGAAGATGACCGGCTCCTTGCGCTGGGCTTCGGGAAGATGCCCCTTGGCATAGCCCAGGCTTAGGGCACTGACGAAGCGGCACCGTTCCGGCACCTTGTAGCGGGCCTTGATCTCCGGCCGGTCCATGAAGTCCTGGGCAAAGCCGATCCAGCAGGAGCCGATGCCCTTGGCGTGGGCGGCCAGCATGATGTTGGCCGTGCACAGGGTACCGTCATACACATACCAGTGCGAGGCCGTATCCCCGTAAACACAAATGACGTTGTCGGCGTCGTAGAAAATGTTGTAGTTGGGGTTGTCCAGCCATTCCTTGTACTGGGCCAGCCAGGGAAAATCCGCAAAGTTCTCTTTGAGCCAGGCTTTGATCTCGTCGGAAAGGGCGGCGATCTTTTCCCGTCCTTCCAGGGTCACGAAGCCCCAGGGCTGCATGCCCGAACCGGTGGCGGCCTTGGTGCCGACGGTCAGCAGCTCCAGGATCTCTTTTTTGGGGATGGGCCGGTCCTCATAGGAACGGCAGGAACGGCGGGTGAGGATGCATTGCAGGGCGTCCATGGTAGACCTCCCGGTCGGAAGAGGGAAAGAACGTCCGCGGCCTGCGCGGACACCCTGCCAGTATAGCGCGGGGGCCCGCAAAGGTCGAGGCTGAGAGGCACTCTTCGGCGGGTCGGCGGGCCATCCTTTTGAGAGGCAAGCGCGGTTTGGGGAAGTCGGTGATGTGCGACAGGGCGTTTTGTGTCCGGTGCGGCAGCAGCGATACCTCAGGAGAGCGGGGAGCGGCGCTTTGCAGGATGCCGGAAGGTGGCCGCATCACGGCGGGCATCCTGACGGCGCTGGACTTTGGCCGGCATTTCCCGTAGTGGCGCAGGAAAGGCGCTGCCTGCGGGGCGGCCCCGCCATGGCCTGATGGCCGTTTCCCTTCGAGTCCGTTTTGCTGAGGGACAGCGGGCATTGCCGCCCGTTCCCTCGAAGGCATGGGAAACGCACCGGAAGGGACGCGGGAAGATGCCGCGGCGCCGGAACGTTTTACCGGAGACGATATGCAACGGACCCTTTTGGCCCTGATCTTCCTGCTCCTTTCCGCCAGCACCTGCCCGGCCGGGCAACACCCCGTCACCGTGACCCGGACTTCCGACGATTTTTACGCCGCGTTCGACCGGGACATCCTCATCAAAACAAGATTTTGTTCCGTACGGGCTTTCCAGGAAAGAGCCCTGCTGAGTTCGGATCGCTTTGGCGAACTGGTGTTCACGAACGGCACGCGTTGCACCGTGGACACGGTCTATGCCCGCAAGCGCCTGCGGCGGGGGACCCATAAGGTCACCGTCACCCGCGAAGGGGAGGGCCTTTATCGTTTGGCGGGCTCCGAGACGCTGCTCTTCGCGTCACGCTGCTCGACGCTGGCCCTGCGGGACGAGGCCGTGCTGGAGATGCAGGACAGCCTTTCCGGCATGCTGCATCTGCATGGTGGAACCTGCCGGGTGGAAGGCGTTTTCGAGGCCATCTCTTATTGATATTGGGCCGCGCCCTGGCCTGGACGATCCCCCGGGTGAGACTGCCGTGCCCGCCCGGCTTCTCCTTCCGGCTGCGGGCTTGTCCCGCCGGGGGATGGGCCGCTTGAGAAATGGAAAAGCCGTCGCAGACAGGTCTGCAACGGCTTTTTTTGTTCTGGTACCCGGAGCCG
>OHAJ01000617.1_pt1 | contig 26409 bp, 16 predicted proteins | sample 1577101 | NCBI WGS metagenome assembly OHAJ01 (sample SAMEA3541531, study PRJEB24748) | human gut metagenome | biome: human gut; feature: human-associated habitat; material: faeces | place: China | collected 2012
ACCGTTGTCGAGAACCTCCTCCCGGATCGAACGCAGAACCATCGGTTCGATGCAGACGGCTCCCGCCGAAAGCAGGTTGCACCACACCAGTGAGTCGGCGCAGGGTTCGATGTGGAAATAATAGCCCGCATAACCCGATTTCTTGCCCTTCGGAGCGATGTAGGCCCCGATGTAGTTCTTATAGGGCGTCTTGTCGTTCGAGAAGCGCGTGTCGCGGGCAATGCGGTAGGTGCAGTCCTGCGGACGCAGGCCGCGCACCGTGGGATCGAACGACGCGATGCCCTCGATCAGTTGCCCGGTGAAATCGGCGAACCGCCCTTTCACCCGGGTCCATTCGGCGCGGTTGGCGTCGAACCACTCCCGGGTGTTGTTGTCGTGCAGCCGGCGGAAGAAATCGATGACCTCTTTCATATTACCACGCGAAAAGCGGATAGCCGGCCATCAGGGCGTTCACGTCCTTGCGCACGGCGGCGATATTGGCTTCGTTCTCCGGATCGTGCAGCACACGGTCAATCAGCCCGACGATGTAGTCCATCTTGTCCTCCTTCAGGCCGCGGGTCGTGATGGCGGGAGTGCCGAAGCGAAGTCCCGAGGTCTGGAACGGCGAGCGGCTGTCGAAAGGAACCATGTTCTTGTTGGTGGTGATGTCGGCTGCCACGAGGCACTTCTCAGCCAGCTTACCCGTCAGTTCGGGGAATTTCGTGCGCACAAAAACGGTTTCAAGCGTGTTCGGCTGAGATGCAACCGCAAGCACATCTTCGGCGGTAGTTTCATCGGGAGTGCAGACAGCTGCCTTTATCCCTGCCGTGTTAACACGATACGAAATGTCGCTTTGAGTCAGAAGATTTGTTGCGGGAATAATAACCGCACCAAGCTTGTGGAGTGCAGGGGCAACATACCAGTATTCGTAGTTTCGTTTCAGAATAACAAGAACCTTGTCGCCTTTTTTAATGCCGTGATTTCTGAAAACATTTGCAGCCTTGTTGCTCAGTCTGCTGATGTCGGAGTATGTGAAAATCTTTTCCTCTTTTTCGGGATTTGTCCACACAACTGCCGTGTCATTCGGCACAAGTTCTGCCATTTTGTCAACGACATCATAGCCAAAATTATAGTTTTCGGGAAACACAAGTTCAAAGCTTGTCAGTTTTCCGTTTTCGTCGGTAGTTTCTTTACAGAAATTTTTGTATAACTGCATTTTTTACATCCTTATTTAAGTCGTTTTTTTGGTTTGCCTTTTCAATTAATATTGTATAACACAAACCCTTTTCTATACAATACCGCCCATTATGAAAAAACACGGACTAAAATTTATAATTATTCATCCACGGAATGTAGCTATCCAAATTTGCATAACACTATCCGCATATCGGTATATTGTGAATAACAGGAGCAAATTATTAACATTTTCAACACATTTATTCACATATCGTTTCACGGAGTTGAAAGCCGTAAATCTGAATATTATACAGTTTTTAAACGGCAAAACAGTATGATGATACCCTGTTCTACAAATTTGCTTTTTTGCTTGCAATCGGATAAATAAAATATTATAATATAGGTTACAGTCTTGTTTCAAAAAGGTAACAGACTGACAGAGTTAAAGAGAATAAAGAAATAAAAATAGAAACAAAACATTTCAGAGGGAGAAATATATATGAGAATAGTTGTTCTTGCAGGCGGACTGAGCACAGAGCGTGAAGTTTCAATTTCATCAGGCACACTTGTTGCCGAGGCTCTCAGAAGCAAGGGACACGAGGTTGTTTTGCTTGATGTATTTATGGGCTATGAGGAAAACATCTGTGACATTGACGCACTTTTTAAGCAGAACTACATGTTTTGTGTTTCGTCCAATTCTTCCATCCGGTCGGAATCTTGACTCAAGGTCACGATTTCGGGGATGTTCTTTTCTTTACGGATAAAGCTGATACAAGTATTTAAAGCGATGCGGTAAATCCATGTGGAGACTTTACACTCCCGTCGGAACTTGGGATAGGCCCTCCACAGATTGAGTACAACGTCCTGATATAAATCGTTCAGGGTAGCATTCGGCGTAGTATACAAATAGCACACTTTGTATATGACGCGTTCATACTCCCGTATTACGGACAGGAACTCTTGTTCTACATTCTCCATCGTCTTCTTCTTGCTTCTTGAATTGCTTTTGTACTGTTAGTCGCAAAGGAAGTCGGATAATCACAGGTTTGCAGCCAAAAATTTTCTGATTTCCTTTACGGACATCTTCCTGCGTCGTGCATAATCTTCCAGTTGGTCATTACCTATCTTGCCAACAGCGAAATAGCGTGCAGCCGGATGTGCCAATATCAGTCCACAGACTGTGGCATGCGGACGCATAGCTCCATTCTCAGTCAGAGTAATACCTATTTGCTCCATATGAAGCAAGTCGTTCAATAGGAAATTAACAGACTGGTCGGGCAGGGAGGGGTAGCCTACGGCAGGTCGTATGCCCTGGAACTTTTCTCTCAACAAATCCGGAATAGAAAGGTTCTCATCTTTAGCATACCCCCAGGCAACCTTGCGTACGTATTCATGCATCTTCTCTGTTGCTGCTTCGGCAAGCCGGTCGGCAAGTGTCTGCACCAACATGCGTTTGTAGGTATCGTTTTCATATAGAAGTTCCACTTCTCCGTCACACGATGCAGCAAAAATACCTACCGTATCAGGAATACCTGAAGATAGCGGACGTACAAAGTCGCTAAGACAAAGAAAGGGACTGCCATCCGGATGTGGGATCTGCTGGCGGAGTAAAGGAAAAAGCTTTCCATCCAGTATCAGATTATCTCCATCGGCATTGGCTTCACATAGACGGAAAATAATGTGGACATGATAATTTTTATCCAGTTGGTTGAGCATCTGGTTTGCTTCCTTAAACAGCTGCATGGCTTCAGCCGCTTTGGCACGTTCTTTTTCCTTGGGTTGGAAACCCCATGCATGAAAGAAATATATCCAGTTGATATATGGAGCAACCTCGTGAATGGTATACGTCAATACCTTATCCACTGAATTATTCATCGCTAAATTTTAGTATTAATAATCGAATCTCAGTTCTTCACCGCGGTAAGTATCATCTACTTGACCGTCACTATATATCAGATGTCCGTTCGCAAATGTCTTTTCTACTTTCCAACGGAAAGAATTACCTTCGAGCGGACTCCATCCGCATTTGCTGAGTATATTCTCAGTATTGACTTCCCAACGTTCGCCATGACTGACAAGTACGAGGTCGGCCTGATAGCCTTCGCGAATATAACCGCGATTGCAGATACCATATATCTGGGCAGGGGCATGACACATTTTCTCAACAATGGTTTCGATAGAAAAAATGCCTTTTTCCGCCAGTTCAAGCATACTGACCAAGGAGAATTGAATCATTGGCATACCCGACATTGCTTTCAAGGCACCACCTTCTTTCTCGCTGAGCAGGTGAGGTGCATGGTCGGTAGCAATGACATCGATAACTCCGGTGTTGACTGCATTCCGTAAGGCATCGCGGTCAGCTTGTTTCTTAATGGAAGGATTACATTTGATGCGGGTTCCCAGTTCTTTATAATCCTGTTGGCGGTATAGCAGATGTGCAATGCAGGCTTCGGCTGTAATATGTTTATCTTCCAATGGAGCATCACTGAACAGTTGCAATTCTTTTGCAGTAGAAACATGCAGCACATGCAAGCGTGCACCGGCTAGGCTTGCCATACGTATAGCAAGTTGTGATGAGGAATAACACGCTGCTACAGAACGTATGTTGGGATGTTTGCTGATTGGGATTTCCGGTGCGTTACGGAACATTTCCTTGTAATATTCAGTATTCTTTTTGATAATCTCCTGGCTCTCGCAATGAGTTGCAATCAGCATATCTGTTCCGTTGAAAATGTTCAGCAGACTGTTACTTTTGTCTACCAACATATTACCGGTGCTGGAACCCATAAAGAGTTTGATGCCGCATACACGATGTTTGTCCAGCTTACTGAACTCTGTGTAATTATTATTGGTGGCACCGAAGTAGCAGGAATGGTTGACAATACACTTCTCATTCAAAAGATCGAATTTCTGTTCAAGTGCATCAAGAGTGGTAGTCAATGGCTGTGTATTCGGCATGTCCATGATGGAAGTGACACCACCGGCGGCGGCGGCACGGCTTTCGGTAAAGATATCCGCTTTATGGGTCAGTCCCGGATCACGGAAATGTACATGGTCGTCAATGATACCCGGAAGCAGACAGCAGCCGGTAGCATCTATTGTTTCATCACAAGGGGCGGACAGTTCTTTGCCATAAGTCAACACCTCGGCAATCTTTCCGTTTTCAATTACTATGGAACCTTGCACAGAATGTCCCTCGTTAACTATTGTAGCGTTATGTATCAGAGTTCTTTTCATCTTCTGCTAAATCATTTATCGTTAATCACTAACCATTTTTCACAGCTTTCGGGTACTTGTGGAACCAACTATGTACTTTCAATTTGATAACCCCGAAGACAGCTTCTCCAAAGATACTACTGTTCATTTTTGAAGTGCCCAGTTCACGGTTGATAAAAATAACCGGGACTTCTACTATCTTGAAGCCGCATTTATAGGCAGTGAATTTCATTTCAATCTGGAAAGCATAACCTTTGAAACGGATACCATCGAGGTCGATTGTTTCCAGTACCCTACGACGGTAGCATTTGAACCCGGCTGTTGTATCTTGTACAGGGATACCCGTAATAAGACGCACATACTTGGAGGCAAAATAGGACATCAATACACGTCCCATGGGCCAATTTACCACATTGACTCCGCTGATATACCGCGAACCGATGGCAACATCGGCACCTTCTTCGGCACAAGCTTTATATAGACGGGGAAGGTCAGCCGGATTGTGGCTGAAATCAGCATCCATTTCGAAGATGTATTCATAATCATGTTCCAGAGACCATTTGAACCCGGCAATGTAGGCAGTACCTAACCCTAATTTTCCTTTCCGCTCTATCATGAATAAGCGTTCGGGAAACTCTTGCTGCAACGTTTTGACGATGCTGGCAGTGCCGTCAGGCGAGCCATCTTCAATGATAAGGATATGGAATACTTTTTCCAAGGCGAAAACGGCGCGGATAATATTCTCGATGTTTTCCCGTTCGTTGTATGTGGGAATGATAACGATGCTGTCCGATGTCTGCATATTCATAAAAGGGGGTTCTAATTGGGAACAAAGTTAAGTGTTTTCTGTCACATACGAATAAATCTAAGGATTATTTAGTAATTTCGCGCCCGTTATGATGACAATTACCGAGCTACAACAACGATATGCCACTCACTCCAATGTGGAAGCTATAAGTGGCCTGCTGAAGGATCCGTCTGTCCGCACCCTTTTTTGCGGGGGGCTGTGTGCCTCTGCCGCTTCATTGTTTTCATCCGTGCTGGTGCAACGCGGAGAGTTTCCTTTTGTTTTTATTCTGGGCGATCTGGAAGAGGCAGGATATTTTTACCATGATTTAACACAAATACTGGGAACTGAGAAAGTTTTGTTCTTTCCTTCTTCGTTTCGTAGGGCAATAAAATACGGGCAGAAAGATGCGGCCAATGAAATTCTGCGTACAGAAGTGTTGAGCCGCTTACAAAAAGGAGAGGAAGGACTTTGTGTTGTGACTTATCCCGATGCTTTGGCAGAAAAGGTGGTTTCCCGGAAGGAACTGGGAGATAAAACTCTGAAATTGCATACAGGGGAAAATGTGGATACGAATTTTATTACGGAAGTCTTGCGTAGCTATGGTTTTGAGTATGTGGACTATGTCTATGAACCGGGGCAGTATGCTGTACGTGGTAGTATCATTGATGTATTTTCTTTCTCTTCCGAATTTCCATATCGTATAGACTTTTTTGGTGATGAAGTAGAAAGTATTCGTACGTTTGAAGTAGAAACGCAACTTTCTAAAGAAAGGAAAGACAGTATTGTTATCGTGCCGGATTTGAGCCGTAGTTTGGAACAGGGGGATGCAAGCGGTATGGTTTCCTTCCTGGATTTTCTGTCGGCGAATACTGTATTGGCAATGCGTGATCTGCTTTGGCTGCGTGAACGTATTCAGACTGTACACGATGAAACACTTACCCCACAAGCGATTGCTGCCCGCGAAGCGGAAGAAAGTGGTTGTATTACTTTGGATGGAAAGCTGATTGATGGAAGTGAGTTTACGCTTCGTGCGTTGGACTTTTGCCGTATGGAGTTCGGTAACAAACCAACCGGGACACCGGATGCTACAGTGACATTCGATACGTCTGCTCAACCTATATTCCATAAAAACTTTGATATGGTGGCCGAAAGCTTCAAAGAGTATATGGAGAAAGGGTATACGCTTTACATCTGTAGTGATAGTATGAAGCAGACTGACCGTATTCGTGCCATTTTTGAAGACAGGGGAGAAGAGATTGCTTTTACAGCTGTAGAGCGCACGTTGCATGAAGGTTTTGCCGATAATGCCTTGCGGCTTTGCATTTTTACGGATCATCAGTTATTCGACCGTTTTCATAAATATAATCTCAAAAGTGATAAAGCACGTAGTGGCAAGGTCGCTCTGAGTCTGAAAGAGTTGAATCAGTTTACACCGGGAGATTATGTGGTACATACCGATCATGGTGTGGGACGCTTTTCCGGATTGGTGCGTATTCCTAACGGTGATACAACGCAGGAAGTGATGAAACTGGTTTATCAGAATGAAGATGTAGTTTTTGTTTCTATCCATTCATTACATAAAGTTTCAAAGTATAAAGGAAAAGATGGTGAGGCTCCCCGTTTGAATAAATTGGGTACGGGAGCTTGGGAGAAACTTAAAGAGCGTACTAAGACCAAAATTAAGGATATTGCCCGTGACCTTATAAAATTGTATTCTCAGCGTCGTGAGGAAAAAGGTTTTCAGTTCAGTGTGGATAGTTTCTTGCAACGGGAACTGGAAGCATCTTTTATTTACGAAGATACACCAGACCAAAGTAAAGCAACGGCGGATGTAAAAGCGGATATGGAAAGTAACCGTCCGATGGACCGTCTGGTTTGTGGAGACGTGGGGTTTGGTAAAACAGAAGTGGCAGTTCGTGCTGCTTTTAAAGCCGTGGCGGACAATAAACAGGTAGCGGTTCTGGTACCTACCACCGTGTTGGCCTACCAACATTTCCAGACGTTTAAAGAGCGTTTGAAAGATTTGCCTTGCCGGGTGGAGTACCTGAGTCGTGCCCGTACGGCAGCTCAGGCAAAAGCGGTCGTAAAAGGATTGGCGGCAGGTGATGTGAATATACTTATCGGTACACATCGGATTTTAGGTAAGGACATACAATTCAAGGACTTGGGGTTGCTGATTATTGATGAAGAACAGAAGTTCGGTGTATCCGTTAAGGAGAAGTTGCGCCAGTTGAAGGTCAATGTAGACACCTTGACCATGACGGCCACGCCTATTCCGCGTACATTGCAGTTCTCATTAATGGGGGCACGTGACCTGAGCGTTATTCAAACGCCTCCTCCAAACCGTTATCCTATTCAGACTGAGGTGCATACCTTTAATGAGGAAGTTATAGTGGATGCTATCAACTTTGAGATGAGCCGGAACGGACAGGTATTTCTTGTAAATAACCGCATTTCTAATTTGCCTGAATTAAAAGCGATGATTGAACGGCATATTCCGGATTGCCGTATAGCCATCGGGCATGGACAAATGGAGCCGACCGAATTGGAAAAGATTATTTTCGGCTTTGTCAATTATGATTATGATGTGCTGATAGCCACTACAATTATAGAGAGCGGCATTGATATTCCGAATGCCAATACCATTATCATCAATCAGGCACAGAATTTCGGACTGAGCGACTTGCATCAGATGCGTGGTCGTGTAGGACGAAGCAATAAGAAAGCATTCTGCTATTTGTTGGCTCCTCCGCTTTCTTCCCTGACTCCTGAAGCAAGGCGTCGTCTGCAAGCTATTGAGAATTTCAGTGACCTGGGTAGTGGAATTCATATAGCCATGCAGGATCTCGATATTCGTGGTGCAGGCAATATGCTTGGTGCGGAACAGAGTGGCTTTATTGCCGATCTGGGTTATGAAACCTATCAGAAGATACTATCAGAAGCTGTACATGAACTGAAGACGGATGAATTTGCAGATCTTTATGCCGAAGAACTGAAAGCAGAGGGGGGCGTCATCAGTGGAGAGCAATTTGTAGATGAATGTCAGGTAGAGAGTGATTTGGAATTGTTGCTTCCTGCCACTTATGTTACGGGTAGTAGTGAGCGTATGTTGCTTTACCGCGAATTAGATAGTTTGACGTTGGATAAAGATGTGGAGGACTTCCGTACTCGTCTTATAGACCGGTTTGGTCCTATCCCGTCAGAAACGGAAGAACTACTACGGATTGTACCTTTACGCCGCCTTGCTGCACGTCTTGGTGCAGAGAAAGTTTTTCTCAAGGGAGGACGTATGTCATTGTTCTTTGTTTCTAATCCGGATAGCCCGTATTATCAGAGCCAGGCGTTCGGTAAAGTCATTGCTTATATGATGAAATATACCCGCCGTTGCGATCTGCGTGAGCAGAATACCCGTCGTAGTATGTTGGTAAAAGATGTGAAGAATGTAGAAACGGCTGTTAGCGTTTTGCAGGAGATTGTGGCGATGCAGGTGGAGGAAGGATAATTTGCTATGATGTGCCATTCTCATTTATCTTTTGTTTATACTGATTAGGTGTCATTCCGGAAAATTCTTTAAATCGTTTTATGAAATAGCTGGTAGAACTGAATCCCAATTGCATGGCGAGTTCTGTAATAGAGATATCCGGTTGTTGTTCAATTCTTCGGTAAGCTAATTTAAGTTTAATGTTTATAATAAATTCGTTAGGTGTCATACCTGTTATTGCTTTTATTTTCGTGAAGTATTTGGTACGTCCTATACAAAGTTCTTGTGCCAGGAAATCAACACTGAATACAGGATTTTCTAGGTTATTTTCAATTAGCTCGATAGATTTATCTAATAAAACTTGATCTAATGTAGATGTGGCAATTAATTCACTGCTGGAATTGCTTTCTTTAGCATATTTTTGTTGTAATGTTCTGCGTAGATTGATTAAGTTATTACATCTGACAATCAATTGTTTAATGCTGAAAGGTTTGCATATATAGTCGTCTGCTCCAATTTTCAGACCTTCAATAATGTATTCAGAAGCTGTTTGTGATGTTAATAAAATGATGGGAATGTGAGAGGTCTTTATATTGTTTTTTAATTTCTGACATAACTCTGTTCCGGACATCTCCGGCATAACAACATCACTGATAATGATGTCGGGTATAACAGAGAGAGCTTTTTCATATCCTTTTTTACCATTTTCTGCTGTTTCGACATTGTAGAGGTCAGAAAAGACTTCTGTGAGTAGTTGCCTGAGTTCCTGGTTATCTTCTATAATTAATAGCTTATAATGCTTTTCACTATTTTCCTTTCTTTCTTCTGTTGCTCCTCCTTCCTGTGTATCTGTGGAGATGAAACCAGCTACATTAAGCTTGTAATCTTCTATGATAGGCAAATTTTCCTGAATATTGCTGGGAGGATATTGGATATCAGTAGGCAGTTGTATAGTGAAACAACTACCTTTTCCTTTAATACTTTTAACTGTGATTACTCCTTTATGGGCCTCTACTATATTTTTTGTGTAAGCCAAGCCGATTCCAGTTCCGATATTATTAGTGAAACAAGTATTATCTGTTTGGTAAAACCGGATGAATATATTTTCTAGCTCTTTGGCATTAATGCCTACACCTGTATCTGAGATTTCCAATGAAACTTTCATGCTTTCATATTTTAATCGTACGAAGATATTGCCATTTTCTGGAGTAAATTTGAAAGCATTGGATAACAAATTAAATAGTGCTTTTTCAATTAACTGCTTATCAAAATAGAAAGAAATATCATCTTGTCCGGCAAGTAAAGTTAGGTTTATTTTTCTTGTTTGTGCATACTCTTTGAAAGAGTCTACCACATTATTCACTATGTCTATTAAATTATAATAGTTTACCTTTAAAGGAGTGAAACCCTGTTCTTGTTTTCTGAATTCCATCAGTTCTATGATGAGTTGATTTAATCTGGTGATGTTTCTCCAAATATTCAGTAATTTAGTATTTAGCTTTGGAGGTATATTTTTACTCTGTAATAATAGTTCGACTTGATTGGATATAAGTGTTAAAGGTGTTTTGAATTCATGAGATATGTTAGTGAAGAAACGTAGTTTGCTTTGATTGAGTTGCTCCATATTTCGCTTCTGTTCCTTTTCTATTTTTAGAGATGAACGTAAGATGATTACTTGGTATGCTTCGTATAGTAATAGAATAGTTAATAGAACATATAATATGTAGGCTAGAGGGGTTTGATAAAAAGGAGGATTTATTATGATATCGAGTTTGCGCTCCGGAAATTCTCCATTGGCCAAGGCTACATCTCCTTGAATATATAAGATGTATTTATCTGGTGATAAATTGGTATAGTTTATTTCATTTAAACTATTGGTGCGTTTCCATTCTTTGTCAAAAGGTTCCAGTTTATATTTAATGCCACAGGTAAAAGAGGCGGCATAGTTATTGGTATATGCTCTGATTCCTATGGCATGCTGATCATAAGGCAATTCAATCCTGTTAGTGTAAAGAATGGATTGCTTAAGTGTTTTTCCGCTTGAGTCTACCTCCAAGGGAGTATCATTGACGGAGAATTCAGATATACCTACTTGATAATGCTCTGGTTTGTTGAAAATTTGCTTTAAAGGGAATGAACAGAACATATTGATTCCTCCTAAATAGACATTATTGTTTCGGTCCAGAAATAAGCAGTTGCTATTTACCTGGAAGGTAGATAAGAATCGGTTTTTATCAATATTAGTAATTTCTTCTTCATTATTTATATAAATGAGTCCTTCATTGGTAACAATAAGAATACCACCATACTTATCTTCACACATATCTATAATGTCTTTCATTAAGATGGCATCTGTGGCAAAGGGTTCTAATTCTGCTTCTCCTTTTCTTTTCCGGAATATTCCATGTCTGGAGGTTCCTATTAAGATATCCCCATTCCGATTCTCAATAATCTTGTTGACTATACAGTTCTCCGATTTGCGAATACAAATATGCTGCCATGATTTATTGAGCAGGTTGTAGCAAAGTAATTGATTCTGAACAGCAATCCATAGTTGTTTTTGGGAGTCTAATAGGATGGTTGTCACAGACATTCTCTGTAAATCTATCTGTTCTGAAGAGAGGATGGTACTTTTATTTGTATGAGTATCAAATATACTGATGCCGTTATGCGTAGCTATGATTAGGGAATCATTATAAGGGATAATTTCTCTGATGCTATTGTTGTGTAATACGTTTCTGAGAAATACCTGAGTGGATTGAGTTTGCAGATCATATTTTTTTAGTCCGCCAAGTAATGTTCCGATCCATAGGATGTTTTTGGGTTTATCCAGATATAAGGTTTGCACGTTGTCTGTGAATGGTAGCTTTTTCAAAGCTTTGGTGTGTGTATTGAAAAAATATAATCCGTCTCGTTCTGTTGCCATCCATAAATTCCCTTCATTATCTTCTACTGTTTTTCCGAAGATTGCATGTTTAGATGGGGAGGATGGCATTATATCTTTAGTGACAAAATGATAGGAGAATGTACTGTGCTCCGGGTGAAAGCAATTTATTTCACCATAAAACGAACCGCTCCAAATAGTTCCTTGTTGATCTTTCATTAAGCAATAGATAGATGCATCATTTAGGGTATAGGCATTTTCGTTAATAAACTCATATTGGAGGAACTTTCTTTCTTTTTTATCATATTTATTTAATCCATTGAAAGTGGCAATCCATAAGTTACCTGAATTGTCTTCGCATATAGATCGTACAATGTCACTTGATATGCAATTATTGCTGTTTTCTGAATAATTATAATTTTTGATATTTTCATCACTATCTATGAGGAATAATCCGTTCCTTCGGGTAGCGACCCATATCTTTTGTTCTGAATCAATGTATAATTGGCGTATCTGGTTGATATTCGCTAACATCTGTTTTGTGTCTTTATTCCTTCTGATAAGGAATATACCGTCGTCTCTGGTGCCTATGTACAGATTTCCTTTGGATGTTTCAGTGATGCAATCTATAATGCAAGATTCCTTTGGTAACTGTAAATGTAGTTTTAATATATTGTTCTTCCATTGGTAGATTGTATTTTTATACCCTATCCATAAGCAAGAGTCCGAATAGTACATGCATTGTGAATAAGGGGTTATTTTACGGAAATGATCTTGTTTTATGTTATACTCTATAATGCCTGAACGTGTCTCTATATAAATATTGCCATTTTGATCCCCCGTAATGGAACGTACCAACTCTTCTGCATCGGGAATGTCATTATAAAGTTTTTGTATGAATTTCATTTGAGTTCCATCATATCTTACTAATCCTCTTTTGGTACCAAACCATATCATTCCGAACTCATCCTGATACATGGCATGAATTGTCGACTGATGCATTCCTTTATTAATGGATATGTGCGATGCATGTAATTTTATGCTGTTATCTGCATAAAGAGATGTACTGAATATATTTCCTATTAGTATGTAAAATGTTAACAGTATGACGTTTCTCATAGTATTTTTATTACTGATTGTGGTACAAAAATAATGCTTAGCTTTTAGATTCGATAATACAATCGTTCAAATAATAGCAATATTGTCCTTTTTAGTGGAAGAGGGATTTTGTGGATGAAATGAATATATATTAGAATTTCTGTCTTATTTGAAATCTGTTTTTTTCCATAGTTTTGCAACCACAAGTTATAATCTAAAAATAAAGCTATGACACATCAACTGATTAAATTAGTATCGGCTTTTTTCTTTTCTGTTATGGCAATTTCTGCTGTACAAGGGCAAAATGCTTCCCAGAGTGATAGAGAATATTGGGTACATACGCTATTAAAGATAGCAGATCCGGTTTTGAGTAATTTGAGTAAGGACCAGTTAAGAAAGAATATTCCAGTTGGACGTTCTTCATCTGCGAAAGCTAGTAGCAGGGAGTTTGTTACACATATGGAGTCGGTGGGACGAACAATAGCAGGAATAGCACCATGGTTAGAATTGGGGCCAGATAAAACTGCAGAAGGAAAGTTGCGTGATAAATATATTAAAATGGTCTGTAAGGGGTTGAAGAATTCTGTAGATCCTCATGCTGATGATTATTTTAATAGTACAGCCACACGGCAGATCTTGGTGAATAGTGCCTTTTTGATACAAGGATTGTTACAGGCACCCACTCAGTTATGGGGAAATCTTGATGATAAGACTCAACAACGTTTAATAGAACAATGGAAATCGACACGTACAATGAAGCCGGGAAATAATAATTGGCTATTGTTTTCTGCGATGGTGGAATGTGGGTTGAAAAGTTTCGGTAATGAATGGAATTTTGAAGTAATAGAGAAGGCTATTTCATCACATGAACAATGGTATAAAGGAGACGGAGTTTATGGAGATGGGGAGAATTTTCATTTGGATTATTACAATAGTTATGTCATTCATCCTATGTTGTTACAGGTTTTAAAGGTTGTAGTGAAATATGATTCATCTTATCAGATACTTTTAGACAAAGAGTGGAAACGTTTCGTCAGATATGCGGAAATTCAGGAACGCATGATTGCACCGGATGGAAGTTATCCGGTATTGGGACGTTCAGTAAGTTATCGTTCGGCAGCTTTTCAAGTTTTGGGAGCCAGTGCATTATTCCATCAACTTCCATCAAGTTTAAAAGCAGGTCAAGTACGGGGGGCAATGACTGCTATGCTGAAGCGTTTATTTGAACAGCCGGGTACCTTTGATAAAAATGGTTGGTTAACGATTGGAGTGTGTGGTGAACAGCCGGAATTAGGGGATTCTTATTTATCAACTCCTTGTGTCTATCTCTGTTCTTTAGGTTTCCTACCTTTAGGTTTACCGGCAGATGATGTTTTCTGGACAGCTCCTCTTTCCTCGTGGACCAGCATTAAAGCCTTTTCCGGGGAAGAATTTCCCATTGATAAATTTATGAAACCATAATCAATATACTATAGAATCATGAAAAAGAATATTTTTACCTTTACATTGTTCTTATTAATAAGTTTATGTGGTTATTCACAAAATCCATCAGGTTTGGAGGATCGTACTTATTGGATTACTGTATTGACAAAAATAGCGGACCCGGTATTAGAAAATATGAGTAAGGGGGAACTGAAGAAGAATATGCCGGTAGAAACTATATCCGGTGCATTGAATCCTCCCAATACGCGTACTACTCATTTAGAAGCTTTGGGACGTTTGTTAGTTGGTATGGCTCCCTGGCTGGAACTTGGCCCTGATGAAACAGAAGAGGGAAGATTGAGAAGTAAATATATACGTCTGATGCTTCTCTCCATAGATAATGGTTTCAATCCCGAGTCTCCTGATTATTTAAATTTTGTGGTGACACGACAACCGTTGGTGGACGCTGCTTTCTTCTGTCAGGGGATATTACGTGCTCCTAAACAAATTTGGGGGAATCTTTCGGACAAGACTCGACAGAATGTATTGAATGCATTGCAGCAGATACGTAAGATAAAACCGATAGAGAGCAATTGGTTATTATTTTCAGCCATGGTAGAAGCTACTTTACTGGAATTGACAGGAGAATGTAATATGGAACCTGTTAACTATGCCATTATGCGTTTCAAGGACTGGTATAAAGGTGATGGATGGTATGGAGATGGGGTAGATTTACATATGGATTATTATAATAGCTATGTGATCCATCCTATGTTATTGGATGTGCTGGAAGTAATGCAAAAGTATGCAAAAGGTGAAGATGAATTTTATCAGTTGGAGAAAAAGCGCTTTTCCAGATATGCAGAACAACAAGAAAGAATGATTTCTCCGGATGGAGCTTATCCGGTGATAGGCCGGTCAATAGCTTATAGGTTCGGGACGTTTCATGTACTATCCCAAGCTGCATTGAAAGATTTGTTGCCGGTATCGGTTACAAAGGCACAGGTTAGATGTGCTCTGACAGCTGTTATAAAGAAACACATGTCGGTTAAAGGGAATTTTGATGCAGATGGATGGCTGACATTAGGATTTGCAGGTCATCAACCACAAATAGCTGAAAGATATATATCTACGGGAAGTCTCTATCTGTGTACAGCAGCTTTTGCGGCATTGGGGCTTTCTACTATTGATGAATTTTGGAATACTTCGTATGCCGAATGGACTGGAAAGAAGATATGGTGTGGAAATCCAGATGTGAAACTCGATAAAGCTATAAAACCATGAAAACGGAGCTTGTACATAAAGTCATTTGGGTCAGTTTATGTCTTTTGATATTCGTGTCGAAGGTGGATGCTGGTTCATTAAGAGATATAAATAATATATTATTGGCTGAACAAAATATTCGGGAAGATAATCCTCAATTAGGGCAGTTGGTAGAAACTTTTTTGAAGAACCAGAAGCGAGTAGTTGATTTTCAATCATCAGGATTAGATAATAATGAATATTTGAGATTGATAGAATGTCAGGTTCGTGCATTTGCGTCTTGTCAGGATAAAGTGACGGGAGCAATTATTGATCCGGTCTATAAAATCGAATGGCAATACTCGACTCCTTGCTATGCTCTGTCTATAGGTTTACTGGCTCAAACGGGATACTTGAAAGATGATGCTTTGGTAAAGAGTGGAATAAAGGCTTTGGATTGTTCAGTGAGTGAGATGCATGAGAACAGGTGTGCCCATCACCATGGTGAATTCTTTATTCAGCCTATTATGCTGGCGATGGATCTTTATAAAGGATTGGTTTCTGAAGCACAAATGATTGTCTGGCACGAAAAAATGGCTGAAATTGATCCGTATGTGCTATATCGGGATAACTTGAAGCGTAAGAAAATCTGTTATAATCACAATGTTGTAGCTTTAGCCGGTGAATATTTACGGTTAAAAAAAGGGATTAACGATCACAAAGATTTCTTTCATATTCATCTGGAACACCAGCAGCAATATATGTCTGAGTTTGGCTTGTATATAGATAATAAGACTAATCCGCCAATGGTGTATGATGAGTTTACGAGGCAGTTTATGGCTTCTATTTTGGCGGAAGGATATAACGGAACATTTTTTGATTTTTATTCCCGCAAATTATGTTTGGGAGCATGGACTTCTCTTTTCATGCAATCGCCTTATGGAGAGGTGCCGACAGGCGGTAGAAGTGCTCAACATATCTGGAATGAAGCAGCGGCAGCTGTGACTTATGAGATTTACGCTTCACAATATGCAGCTTTAGGAAAAAAGCAGGAAGCAGGCGCCTTTAAACGAGCTGCGCATTTAGCACTTAGGAGCATCGGAAGATGGATAAGAGAAGATGGAAGTGGATTTATTGTGAAAAACCGTTTTCCTATCGAAGTGATGCATGGATATGAAAGTTATTCAGCGCAATCACAGTATAATCTGTTGGCATGCTGGCTAATGTGCGTTGCCTATTTATATGCTGATAATTCTATTAAAGAATCTCCGTCTCCGTCTGATATCGGTGGATATGTTTTGGTTATGAAAGACGTGTTCCATAAGGTTTTTGCTAATTCTGGTGGAAACTATGTTGAGTATGAGCTCAGTGGAGATCCTCGTTATAATGCAACAGGACTCATCAGGATACATCTGAAGAATTCAAATCCACAGTTAGGTCCTTCGGATGGAATTCCCCATAAATGGGATAACAAGAAGAAGCAGGATTTAGGTGGAGAACTGTATGCAGTTGGACCTGAATGGCATGATGCTGCGGGTGGAGTATATCGCTTAGCGGAATATACTAACATATTATTTCCGGATACATCTTACTTTTCTGCATACAAAGGCAGTAAGCTTCCTGAAATAGATGTGAGGAATGTTAGACAATCTGTAGACGGAGTTGCATTTGAAGTCGTTTATACTGGTAGATTTGATGGAGTTACTCAGATTTCGCAACGTGTTTATATTGATCATACCGGAATTACTGTGCGTGATATTCTGAAGGGGAATGTGAAAAAGGTGCGGGCATGTTACCCCATGTTAATAGATGATGGTATGGAAGAAACTAAAATTGATTTTCAAGATGGGAAAGTGATATTGCAGTCTCGTGATGGTCAAATTTGCTTTCAGGCCATATCACCTCCAAATGCTACTATACAGAGGAAGCGAAAACGAATTCCCTATAGAAATGGATATGCGGATATTGCATATTTTGAATCTGACAAGAATGTGATACAGTATAAAATAACCACAGAGTTTTAGTATTAACCATTTAAATATTAATAACTATGCATGAGAAACATAAAATATTTATGAAATTGTGCCTGTTTTTTAGCTTAATCAGCTGGTCAACAGGTGTCTATGCACAAGGTTTTGTAGTTACCGGAAAAGTAACGTCCAGTGGCGAAAGCGTCATAGGAGCAACTGTGCAAGTGAAAGGGAAAATAACTGGTACTATCACTGATATTGATGGTAATTATCGGTTAACATTGGAAAATTCCAAAGAGACTCTCGTTTTTTCATTTATTGGTTATCAGTCTAAAGAGGTTACGGTTAATGGAAAGAATGTGATTAACGTGGAACTGGAAGAAGATGTCGCTCAATTGGAAGAGGTTGTTGTTGTTGGTTATGGAACGATGAGAAAAAAAGATCTCACTGGAGCAATAACCCGTATCTCTACAGAAAATACGACGCAGTCGGTAACTAGTGTAGCTGAAATGCTGCGTGGTACGGTGGCAGGATTTTCTGCAGGGTTCGGAACTTCTGCCAAAGGGGGTGGTTCTATGCTGATTCGTGGTGAGAAATCCATTAATGCCAGTAATTCTCCTCTGATTGTATTGGACGGAGTTATCTTTAATGGCGATTTGGTGGATATCAATCCCAGTGATATTGAAACGATTGATATTTTGAAAGATGGTAGTTCTGCAGCTGTTTACGGATCACGTGCGGCTTCGGGGGTGGTCGTCATATCAACAAAACAGGGTAATGAAGGAAAGCCGGTCATCAATTTTGATATGAAGATAGGCATGCAGAATTTGACTCGTAATCAGCGTCCTTTTAATGGGCAGGAATATATGGTTATGAGAAGGGATGAAAAAATCCGGAGCAATCCATCTCGTCCTTTGGGATACTTCCACAATCCGGACAATTTGCCGCAAGGAATTGATCTGAATACCTGGTTATCGTATACAGGGGCTTCGGCAGATTCAAATCTGGCAGAGATTTGGTTGAATCGTTTGGCCTTTTCTACTACAGAAATAGATAATTATCTGGCAGGTAGAGAGACGGATTGGTATGATGCTTCTTTTCAAAACGCTTTGCGTCAGGATTACAATGTAAGTATTTCTGGAAAGAATGACAGAGTTTCTTACTATTGGTCATTAGGAAGCATTAATAATCAAGGTATTGTAGTAGGAGACCAATATAAGACTATCCGTTCGCGTTTAAATTTGAAAGTAAATGTTACAGATTGGCTTCAGGTCGGCTTGCAAGCACATTATGCCACTCGTAATGAAAGTGTAGATGAAGTTGATTGGGAAGAAGCTATTCAAGCTAGTCCTTGGGGCAGCAAATATGAAGAGAATGGTTCTTTGAAGTTCTATCCTAATGACGATAACATGAGTACGAATCCTTTCGCTAATTATGAACAGCGTGATCGTTTCAATGTGACTCAGACATTCAATGCTACATTGAATGCAAAGATTACATTGCCATGGGGATTTGTTTATGAAATGAGCTATTCGGACTATAACAATTGGCAAAAGAATCATTATTTTGATCCATCTACCAGTATGGCTGGTGAAAAGTATAAGGGGCATGCCGTACGGCGTAATAATAGCGCACATTCCTGGATGCTTGACAATATTTTGAGGTGGAACCATACATTCAATAAAATTCATAAGCTTGATTTGACTCTATTGTTTAATCTTGAAAAAAATGAAACTTGGTCTGATAAAGCAGAAAATTCCAATCTTACTCCTTCTGAGGTGCTGGGCTGGCATGCTGTTGCAAATGGTACGAATCCGGTTGTAGGGAGTGATGATACAGTGGATACGGGAAATGCTATGATGGCAAGACTGAACTATAATTTAATGGATCGCTATTTGTTTACTGCTTCTTTCCGACGTGATGGTTATTCGGCTTTTGGTTCTAATAATCCATATGCTAATTTTCCTGCATTTGCATTTGGTTGGAGAATGAATGAGGAAAACTTCATGAAAGCGATTTCGTGGATTGATAATTTGAAACTTCGTTTATCTTGGGGTATCAATGGAAACCGGAGCATCGGACGTTATGCTGCTTTGGCAAATTTGGATTCGGAGAAATATCTGCATAACGGAAGTACAGTTATTGGGATTTATGCCACTCGTCTTCCCAATGAAAACCTGAAATGGGAGAAGACTGAAGCATATAATATAGGTTTTGACTTTGCAATTCTGGGTAATCGTTTGAATGGAACAGTGGAGGCTTATTATATGTCTACAAAAGATTTGCTGTTAACCCGCTCTTTGCCGGATATTATTGGTTTTTCCGGAGTAACAACTAATTTGGGAGAAGTTCGTAATAAGGGTTTTGAACTGTCCTTAAATTCAGTTAATATCGATCATAAGAATTTCAGATGGTCTTCTTCTTTCATTGCTTCTCTTAACCGGAATGAAATTGCCCATCTGTATGGTGAAATGGTAGATGTGCTGGATAAAGATGGAAATGTAATAGGACAGAGAGAAGATGATGATATTCAGAATGGATGGTATATTGGACATGCTTTAGATGAAATTTATGATTATAAAATTTTGGGAGTATGGCAAGAGAATGAACGTGAAGATGCTGCCAAGTATGGTAAAGAGCCGGGTGATTTTAAAATATGGGATGTAAATAATGACGGAGAATATCTTCCGGAAGATGATAAAGTATTTCAAGGATATAAGCGTCCTCGTTTTTCATTCGGTATTGGTAATACGATGGAGTTCTTTAAATGCGTGGACTTTTCATTCTTTATTCGCTCAGATCTTGGACATAAGTCTTCTAATAGTCATTATTCTCATCCAACAGATTATTATTATGACCGCGTAAATGCTTATAAATATGATTATTGGACTCCGGAGAATCCTACCAATGAATTTGCACGCTTAGGTTCGAATACAAAATCTCCGTCATTCAATGTTTATAAAAACCGTTCGTATGTACGTTTGCAAGAAGTTTCGTTAGCTTATAGAATACCTAATAAGATATCTTCTAAATGGAGCGTCTCTAATGCTCGTGTTTATATAAACGTTTCTAATCCTTTATTGATAACAGGATGGAATTATTGGGATCCGGAATCCTTATCTCCGGCACCGCGTACGTTTACTTTTGGTATTAATTTCTCATTATAAAAGTATAGATATGAAAACACAAATAATATTAAGGAAGGTACATTATGCATTCTCTGCATTTTTGTGTACTGCATGTTTGGTTTCTTGTAATGATTGGCTAAAGCCGGAACCTTTGTCATTCTATTCTCCTGAAAATACCTATGTGACGAAAGAAGGATTAGAGGGCGCTTTGGTGTCTTGTCGTGCAATGATACGTCCGGAGTTTATAGGCAATAATTCTTATGCCTGCACAGAGTTGATGACTTCTGATGTTGCTGTAGCTGGCAATATCGTTGCTCAAACTTTAAAAAACTTTGAAATTCAGCTAAAGCCGGGTGCTTATGGAGATTCTCAGATTGGTACTTTCTGGAGTAAAGGCTATAGTGCTATTCAGAAAGCAAATACAATAATATCTCGTGTACAGGCTGCGGATGAGATAACTGAAAATGATAAAAATACAATTCTGGCTGAAGGGTATTTTCATAGGTCTTATTGGTATTATAAACTGGTGAATCAGTTTGGAGATGTACCCTTTATTGATAAAGAAGTCACAACTCCTAAATTAGATTTCTATTCGCATACACGTAGTAGTATTTTGAAACGTTTACGAGAGGATATGATGTTTGCCACCCGCTATCTGCCGGAGAGTGCTCCTCATGGTGCTGTTTCCAAGGCAGCAGGAAATCATCTGCTGGCTAAAATATGTTTGGCATGTTGTGATTTTGACGGAGCTGTCGCTGCTACTACTGCTGTCATAGATCATAGTCAACATAAACTGATGGAAAAAAGATTCGGGGTCAATATATCGGATGCTCAATATAATATAATAAGTGATCTTTTTAATCGGGAGAATATCAATTCTTCTGAAAATCTGGAAGGCATCTTCCTGGTTGAGGATAAACGATTGACGGAAGGGGGAACCTCTACCGGGTCTTATCGGATGAGAGATCTTGTACCTTGCTGGTGGAATGCAAATACTAACAATGATCCGGATGGTAAACGTGGCACAATGGATAAAGCGGCAGGGCAACCCCAAATAGGACAAGTGGGACGCGGAATCGGTAGAATCAGGACGACTAATTATTTTAACTATGAAATTTGGGACTCCAAAGAAGATTATCGCCATACAGCTCCGAATTGGTTGAATATGGAGGATATGGTCTATAATAATCCGGCATCTAAATATTATGGTCAACCTTTACAAAAAAAGTATTGTGTAGATACTATCTATGCTTGGAGTCCGATGATGCATTACAAGACTTTTGTACCTGAAGATAATAAACCTGATACTCCTCAGGGAGGATATACAGATTGGTATGTATTCCGTTTGGCTGAGACCTATTTACTGAGAGCTGAAGCTTATTATTGGAAAGGAAATCTGGATGCAGCCATGAATGATATTAATAAAATCCGGATGCGTGCTAATGCAAAAGAGCTAACGAACTCTCAGCAAGTAACTATTGAATATATACTGGATGAGCGTGCTAGAGAATTGTTTTTTGAAGAGCCTCGGAAGACGGAATTGACTCGTGTGGCTTTTATCATGGCAGAAAAGGGATTGAATGGGTATTCACTTAGCGATATTTCAGAGAAGAATTATTACTATGACCGAATGATGAGATATAATAACTTCTTCCGTGAAAAGATCAATCATAATGGCATCAATATTTATACCATTAAGCCTTATCATATATTATGGCCTATACCGGAGAATGCGATTGCTTCTAACTCCAGAGGTCGTATCAATCAGAATTTAGGATATCCGGGAGCCGATCTGAATGTACCGGCGCTCGAAGTTGAATAATAAATTATTTAAAATCATGAAGAAAATTTTAGTTCTGTTTTTGTTTTCAGTAGGTTGTAGTTTATATGCTCAGCAGTTTTCAGCTGACATGAAGAAAACTGATATTATGAAAGTCTGCGATGCAGTAGCCAAATGGCAGATCAATCATCAAAAAGAGGTGAAACATCATCCCTTGGATTGGACAAACGGTGCATTATACCGGGGGATGACCGAATGGGGGAAGGTCTCCGGCAATGAGACATGTTATGACTTTGTACGTGAAATTGGTGAGAAATACAATTGGAATATGTGGGATCGTGTTTATCATGCAGACGATATTTGTGTGGGACAGGCATTTATTGAAATGTACCGCAAACTGGGAGATAAACGGATGTTGCAGCCGGTGATGGAGCGGGCATATTATGTGGCAACTCATCCTTCGAAAGCCCCTTTGTTGAAAACGGATGCAGTGGGAACTTTGGAACGCTGGTCTTGGGCGGATGCATTGTTCATGGCACCGCCGGTATATGCGGCTCTGTATACAATGACAGGGGATGATGTTTATTTGAATTATATGAATAGTGAATATAAAGAATGTGTAGATTCATTGTATGATGAAGAATATTCACTTTTTTATAGGGACAATAAGCGAATTCCTATGCGTGAGAAGAACGGAGCCAAACAATTTTGGGGACGTGGTAACGGTTGGGTGTTTGCCGGACTTCCTTTGATTATAGATAATCTCCCAATAGATTGTGACTCGCGTAACTACTATATTCAACTGTTTGTGAAAATGGCTGAGGCTGTACGTAAAACCCAATGCGAGGGCGGTGACTGGCGCACAAGCTTGCTGGATCCGGATTCTTACGATATGCCTGAGAATAGTTGTTCTGCTTTTATGTGCTATGGAATTGCGTGGGGACTCAGAAATGAATACCTGGCAAAACGTACTTATAAGCCTGTGCTTGAAAAAGGTTGGAAGTCATTAGTCAAAGCCATACATACAGATGGTAAGTTGGGATATATACAACCTGTAGGGGCTGCTCCCAAGGCTGCAGGACGTGATGCTACTGATGTATATGGTGTAGGTGCTTTCCTATTGGCTGGCAGCGAATTATACAAACTGATTAAGTAATAGAATCCCCTTCCATGCCCATACGTTTCTCTATTAATAGAACTATATGGATGTGGAAGGGGATTTTTTTCTTATGTGTTGGCGGGAGATTCTGTTATCGTCCGAACTGTATGGCGAAACCTATATTGAAGAACGTAATATTGTTCTTGAACCAACTGTGATCTATTCCGTCATCATAATCATCCGGATTGTAAAGTCGGGCATCCGGATTGGCAAACCAGTCTGCCGTCAGAATATCGGCACGAAACACTCCGGATATTTTTTTCGAAATATAGAATTCGTAACCCATGCCGATTGACAGGCCGCAATATCCTCTATTGAAAAGAAATCCTTTCTTGGTATTTCTCTGGTATGTACGCTCCTCGTAGTTCATATAACCGATACCGAATGAAAGGAAAACACCTTGATTGCCATTACTCCATAAGTAACGGTAGGTGATGTTGGGATGTATGTAATGTAAATGCATCTTATCCGGAGAATGAGCAATTCTCAGGTAATCATACTGAAGTCCCAAAGCGAAATTCGGCATGAAGTAATAGCGTCCTTCAGTCGTTAGGTTATATCCCGCACGATTTCCGTTTTTGTTAAAGAAGTCATTACGATTTCCATCTACATACGGCAAGGTCAGTCCTCCTCCCAATGATACACTAAATTCTTGCGGTAAAAGATCTTGTGCTTGCAAGAGTGAGTTTGTGCAACTCAGGGAGACAATAAGGAAAATGATGAATTTTTTCATGCCTGATTCGTATTTATCGTTTTACATATAGTTTGTCAATCAAATCTTGCCGTCCGATGCGTCGCAATTCGTTGATGATATTCTTCCGTTCTTCCGGTTTATACCAGAAGAAGAACTGACGTTGAGCTAACTTTTCCCGTGGAGTTTTGGCACTAAATACAGGTTCCAGAGTATAAGGGTGGAAGCCGGTGTACCATGCTTCGGTGGCCACAGTCATTGGGGTAGGGGTAAAGTCTTGTACCTGTTCCAGTTGGAAGTCAAGACGTTTGGTAATGACGGCCAGTTCTGCCATATCTTCTTCCCGGCAGCCGGGATGGCTGGAGATGAAGTAAGGGATGAGCTGTTGCCGCAATCCTTCTTCGCGATTGATGCGGTCGAATATCTTTTTGAATTCCTGGAACAGGCTGAATGAGGGTTTGCGCATGATGCTCAACACTCGTTCGCTGGTATGCTCTGGAGCTACTTTCAGACGTCCACTGACGTGTCGGGCTATCAATTCACGGGTATATTCAGCAGTGCTTTTATTGGTTTCCGGATCTTTGCTCCGATGCAATAACAAGTCATAGCGTACACCACTTCCGATAAATGACTTCTTGATGCCGGGCAGTGCATCCACAGCATGGTAAATATCAAGTAATGGGCGATGACTACTGTTCAGATTCGGGCATACTTTGGGATGAATACATGACGGACGCTTGCACTTCTTACAAAGGGCTTCATCATTCCCCCTCATGTGGTACATGTTGGCCGAAGGGCCTCCAAGGTCGCTCAGGTATCCCTTAAAGTCAGGGAGTTCCATTAATGCTTTCACCTCTTTCAAGATACTCTCTTTACTACGGCTGACAATGAATTTTCCCTGATGCGCCGAGATAGTACAGAAAGCACAGCCACCGAAGCAGCCGCGGTGGATATTAACGGAAAACTTGATCATGTCATAAGCCGGAATACGTTTGCCTTTGTATTTGGGGTGAGGCAACCGGGTATAGGGCAAGTCGAAGGAGTGGTCAAGTTCTGCTTCCGTCAGCGGAGGATAAGGCGGATTGACAACGATGGTTAGGTCATCCACTTCCTGTGTAATGCGTGAGGCTGCATATTTATTGCTCTCTTCTTCAATATGGCGGAAGTTGGCAGCTTGTTTTTTCTTATCTTTCAGACACTCTTCGTGAGAGTAAAGGCGGATATCTCCTTCTTCCGGCACAAATTCCGCTGTCTTGCAAAGATAGGCTATTTGTGAGATGTCATATTGCAGGGGCAAGCCGGTATCAGCCTGCTGCTGCATTCTTTTTGCCAGTTCCACAAGTGGCTTTTCTCCCATTCCATAGATCAGTAAGTCGGCTCCACTATCTACGAGGATGCTTTTGCGTACTTTATCCTGCCAGTAATCGTAGTGCGTCAATCGGCGCATACTTGCCTCAATGCCTCCCAAAACAACCGGAATGTCGGGATAGAGTTTTTTCAGGACTTGGGTATAAACGATGGACGGATATTCCGGTCGCATATCCGGGCGGGCATCCGGTGTATAGGCATCATCACTACGAAGACGCTTGTTTGCCGTATATTTATTGACCATAGAGTCCATGCAGCCGGCACTGATACCGAAGAATAGGCGGGGACGTCCCAACTTTTTAAAGTCACGTAAATCGTCTCGCCAATTGGGTTGAGGCACAATCGCTATGCGCAAGCCTTCCGCTTCGAGGATGCGTCCCACGACGGCAGCCCCGAAAGAAGGATGGTCCACATAAGCATCTCCGCTGAACAGAATAACGTCCAGTTCGTTCCATCCGCGCAATTCCACTTCTTTTTTGGTTGTGGGCAACCAATCAGTCAGTCGATATTCTTTCATGCTGCAAAGATACGCATAAAATGAGGTTCAACCAGAAAATGTGCAATTTTTACATTTTATGTGTTATTATATTAAGTACTGTATCATAATTAAATGATAATTTAGGGGCGTGAATTGATACGCGGATTACGCGGATAAAGCAGACTAACGCGGAGTTAAGTGCTATGCTGTACAAGTCATCTGCGGATGAAAAATTAGGATTCGTGTTCGTCTGTCTATTCCGCGTAGTCCGCGTATCAATTCACACCGCTAAATGCCCATTTATAGTACAAACTAATAATGAATATCTACTTAGAAAAATAAGTTGGTACATCAGATAACTTATCTTCCACCAAACATAGCGTAGCTTTAAAATCTGCTGTTTGTTCTCCATATTTACTTCCATTAGTAGAATTTATTTGTCAGTTATCGTTTTGTGCAGAGATATGAGATAATGATGTCTGGATTGAGATTTCCCCATCGTGCGGTGCTTGATGAAAAAGAATGCAAGGAATCCTTATTAGGAAAA
>OHAJ01000644.1_pt1 | contig 25856 bp, 26 predicted proteins | sample 1577101 | NCBI WGS metagenome assembly OHAJ01 (sample SAMEA3541531, study PRJEB24748) | human gut metagenome | biome: human gut; feature: human-associated habitat; material: faeces | place: China | collected 2012
TAGCATAAATGGTAAACCCGGTTTCTTGGCAGAATATTGGAATAATCGTGATCGTACATTTTAATCCGAATATTTTTCAAAGAATTCAATTTCTCTAATGCCTGCGGCTCGCTAAAATCAAGATAATTAGAGGTTAAAATCTCACCTGGGATTTCTCTTTTCTCTAATTCTTTTAATGTCTGGAGTAGCGGCGTCACCCCTCCCAGCGTAATAAACGCAACACTGATTTGGAATTTGTCACATTTTAAAAGTTCATCCTCAATGACCGATAAAACCTTTTTTCCCTCATTGTGGTTATTTGAAACAAAGTTTGGTTTATATAATAATTCGGATGCCGTGTTCCCATTTACATATGCTGTTTCCAAGCCATCTCGAATTAATTGTATTTTTTCCCTTTGCATAACTTGTCCTCCGTTTCAAATAATCCTTTATCAACATTGTAAACATCTTATGGTTTAATTGCAAGGGGGAGATGAAAGAGTTTCTCTAGTTCGTAGGATTGCTAGTGTATTCTTGTATTTAGAAAGAAATGAGGGTTTCATCGGCTAATTTTGAATCCTTAATAAATCCTTTAAATCCATTACTTTTTGAAACATTTGATATTACATCAGATAAATTCTTTCCATTTTTCTGATATTTTTCAAAGAAAGCATTCGTTTCATCACTAACATCTACAAATCCCTTTTTAGCTTTAACAAGGTCAACTAAAATTCCACCCCAAGTATTATTTTCAGAATTATATTGTACTGCCTTATAAGTTCTGATATAATATTATCCATAGTTTATTACTTCTGATAATAAAGAATGGAGGTTTTAGAATGTATTTTCATGATATATGTGGTGCTAAATTAGAAAATATTGATGAACTTGACGAATGTCCTGAATGCTTATGTCCGTTAAATAAAGAAAATATATCCACGATACCAGATGGCGGTTGGGTAAAAGCTGTTTCTACAGACGAAAACTTTATGAAAGCAATGACTGAATTATATGAGAATGATCCAATCGAATACCAACTAAAAATATCTCAATTCAAGGCTAATTTGAAACAGCAGGAGAGTAGTAAGGTAGAAGAGGAAGATAAAAGTAAGAATCAAATCTATTGTCCTAGATGTAAATCAACTTCTGTTCAAACCATAAATCGTGGTTATTCGTTTTGGACAGGATTTCTTGGTTCTGGTTCTCCACGTAATGTATGTCAAAAATGCGGATATAAGTGGAAACCGTGATAAGAAAGGAGATGTAACCTGTGACAACTAAAAATAACAACAAAACAAAGCATGACAATAAGAAACAAAAACCTGAACCAGTTGGTCAAGTAAAAGATGTAACAAAAACGGTAAGAGGTATATTTGAATTAGATAAAAAGAAACCTAATAATTAAGTTTCTTAAATTCTTTCCATGCTTTATGTTCAAAAATACCAGGGTAAGTTATAGTAACGTCCTTGATTTCTCCAACGGGTCTTTTATTTTTCTTGCCCTTTTTGGGAGGTTTCTTAGATGAAGAACGCAAAACAATCACTCCTTTCGTATGAGTTGGAATTATACAAGAATCTATATGAATCAGAAAACAAATATCGTAATGATTTTAGTGACCGTGTTTTTTAAACCATCCTCAATTTAGGGGCAAAAAATTGTTTAATAACATTCCGAATTCCTTTTCTACATTCTCTATTTCTCAACACAAATGCCAACAAAAGAACTGCCCATATTATTGTTGCCCATTCTCTTGTAGATAATATTGTCATCATTTACTCTCCCTTAATGCCTGCATCTCCATAACGTTCCTTCATTTCATCGTAGCTCATTTTTGTTTTAATTATACCTTTGTGTTCATAGCACTTCTCGTTCACTGTACAACAACAAATTTTTGTAGGTTTACACCACATTTTATCATTATAAGATGACCACAAATTTTGCACTATTATTTTTCAACGCAATCTTCAATATAATTAACAAATGTGTCCTTTATTTTCTTATTCAAGTGCCTCATGTTTTTATATTTACTTACCTTAACCAACTCTACTAATTTTGAATGTGCATCTGACGGCAATTGAATTTGTGTGTGCATTTGATATTTTTTTATTATTTCCCCAAAACGAAACTTGACAAATTTTACTTTATCTTCATCAGACAACAAATTAAATTCACCCACATAATCAAACCTTGATCTAAGTTCTGGAGAAATTTTACTTTCGAAGCTCTCTTTAGAAATATTCGATGTAAAAATAATTATAAATCCGCTAACATCATATTCCTCCGCCCTTGTATTAGTTATTTTCCCATTTTCTAACACATCTAAAAAATAGTTAAACACTGCTGTACTTGCCTTTTCAAACTCATCAATCAGAATCACCCCAACATCTGACTCTAATACTCTTTTTAACAATTCTCCCCCGTCACTTCCAATATAACCTAACGGACTACCAATCAAGCTATTCAACGCATCTTGGCTACTATAATTCCCAAAATTTATTTTAGCTAACTTCTTATTACTTTTTAAGGCTTTATGTATTGTCCTTGCCACCTCTGTTTTCCCGACTCCAGAATCTCCCATCAAAAATAGTGATAATATTTTATGTTCGCCTATTTTGTTAAAAATCCGAAATGAATTGACACTGTCCTTAAACTCATCCTTAAATTTTGCATGTCCATACAATTTTTCATCGATGTACCCAAGAAACTCTTTTAATTCTTCATCATCCAAATCAATTATTCTCTTTGTAACATGCTTAATTTCTTTGATCTCATCAATATCTTTATCCAGATCATTCTCTTCTACTTCAATATCTACGATTTGAATATCACGAAAACAATGCCTTAAATAAAACTCGACTTCTTCTCTATATTTCTCCTGCACAATAAATTGCATATCTTCTGGAAAAAGATCAAACAGCTGTTCAAATTGAAACTGCATTCCATTATTCAACTCAAACAACCCGGCTATCGAACTAATATCCATCACAACATCATCCGTCAGTTCAGAAACTTTATTACTATCCAAAAAATGTGTTATTGTTACTATTTCTTTTTCTTCTGCCTCAAATTGTTGCTTCAATTTTTTATACTGTTTCTTATTAAAAACAAGCAATTTATTTGCCATTATTATAATCCGCCTTTCTGCTTCGCGAAATTTACTAATAGAATCATGAAAATATTAGCTTCTCTCGCTACGCTCGTTTCTATTTTCCCTTCATCTTGATATTTGATATAATTCTTTTATAAGACTGACACACTACAGAACACGTGGAGGTGAGTGGCGGGGCTGTATAGCGGCGACCTCGTATTATTTTATATGTTGTCGGTCATCCGTTAAGGCATCAATGACTGGCACATAACAGTAGCCCGTAAACTTATCTCTTCCAAAGTCGACTCGATTTTGCCGGATGACCAGTCACTGTCAGTTTTATAACTATTAATCATCAGGAGGTACTTTTATTGTCATTTAAAATTCTTAAAAATAACTGCTGTGGACTTGATGTCCACAAAACCTGGATCTATGCCTGTATCGGCATTACGGATTCCTTTAAACGTACAGAGTATAAACAAGCCCACTTCTCTTCCTTTACCAAAGGACTGCAGAAGTTGTGTCACTAGCTTGCTAAATACAATTGTATTGACGTTTGTATGGAATCTACCGGTAAGTATTGGATCCCTGTTTTTAATGTCTTAGAGAAAAATAACATCTTTGTTACTCTTTCTCACCCCAAATATACCAAGCCTCAAAAAGGCAACAAAACAGACCGTAAAGATGCCAAGTGGATCTGTGTTCTATATATGTGTGGAATCGTTCAACCTTCCTTTATTCCACCTGCTGACATCCGTCAATTAAGAGATTTAATAAGATACCGTTTCAAACTCACTTGTATGATTACCGGTGAGAAGAATCGTGCTCATAACTGACTTACTGTATCAAACTTAAAATTGGATGATGTCTTTTCCGATATATTTGGCAAATCATCTCGTTCCATTACGGAACAGATCTTACAACACCCGGAGGAAACTTTTGATGTAACGCCTTTTGTGGATGGCAGATGTAAAACTCCTATCGAGGAAATACAGGCTGCTATTGATGGTGCCATCTCTCATGAACAGGCTGTGAAACTTAGACAGTGCCTTAACCATATCGATGAATTAGAAATGCACAAAGCAGAAATAGAACGGGAAATCTTTCGTCTCAGCCAAAAGTACGAAAGTGTCCTTGATCTTATTCGAACCGTACCAGGATTCGATAAAAATCCATTGACTGCTATCCAGGTGCTTTCTGAAATCGGGGCGGATATGTCTGTCTTCCCCACAGCAAAAAACCTCGTTTCATGGGCAGGATGTTGTCCCCGTAACGACCAGAGCAGTCGCAAGATCAAGTCCACTAGGATTTCCCGTGCTGGTTCTTATTTTAAACCAGTTTTGGTGCAAATCGCAAATGCTTTGATCAAATCAAAGAAACATCCTGAATTTACCACTCGATATCGACGTATAAAAGCACGCCGTGGTCACAAGAAAGCTATCATTGCCATCTGTCATATGATCCTGACCGCTATCTGGCACATACTCACAAATTTAAAGCCTTATACACCGGAAGGTTTTCTTGAATCACGTCCTGTGAATAAAGAAAAAGTTCTGACCATTTCACAGGCACTTAATCTGATCAAACAACGAGGCTATATTATCAAGAATAATGCTGTTCCTGTTACCTAATTAGGTGTTGCGTCTATATTTACTTTTTAAACCAGCTGTTTAGGTGGTTTATTTGCTATGTCCTTTATTTCTTGGTTGTCTAAAATTTCTTTTTTTCAAACTTCATCTCCATCTCTTCCTTCTGAATCAATTTGTTGTATAATCGCCAATACATCTACATAGTGATATTCTTTGTCATCATTTGAACTTATAAATTGTATCTTTTTAACGTGTTCTTCATATTGACTACTATGAATCTCTACTACTTCCTCTTCATCACTACTACTCTCACCTAATTCTTGAAAAAACTGAAATGAATTCTTTAACGCATCAATCTTTATTTTTCCTTTATAGATACCTACAACCGTAACTTTCCCAACGAACAAGTCATCAACACTATACAAATTCTCAAACTCATTTTCAAACGTCATTGGTATTTTTATCAAAATACTTCCCCCGCATCCTGTGTCACCTCTTAACTTATATGCGTAATCTTTAAAAATCGAGTTAAAAATATTATTGATATCCAATCCACCGGCACCTGGCACTTTCATCCCCTTAAATGTACCATTAGAAAACAGTTTAACTGTTCTAAGTTCCATTTCATTTTCTAGCGAAAGTCTTACATTCTCGACGCAAATTAAGGCCCCCTCTTTTATGCTTGTATTTTCAAAATCATTAACTTTTTTGCTTTTCTCCAACACTTCACTTAAAACCGTTGATTTTGTCATCTTTATTTCAAACGACTCTAAAACTTTTTGTGATTCAGTATCTGATATATGCTTACTAGCATCAACCTTCGAAGAAAACATATTTAAAAATTGAGCTCCTAATTTAGCTTTTATTTCTTCTTCTTTCTGTTTCCCTGCATTTGACTGCCATTCAATTTTATTTCCAATAATATTACTTAGCATCATTTTTATTTCATACACTTTAGGAAAATTAATATAATAAATATTAAATAACACTTTACATCCTCCAATACTAATATTAATTGTTTTAAAAACAATCCTCAGCCGTTCTATGTCTAAAATTAATCCCTAATTTCTCTGCCAAAAAACTTTTCAAAACAAAAACTTCAATCTTTCTTGCACTAGTAACCTCATCTAAAAAATAATGTGTATAATCGCTCTCATCTTGTGCAGGTACAATTTTCATCACACGAGATTTTTTTGCAACATCTTCAACATTATCACCATTCTTCAAATGTATATCCCAACAAATGATACTATGTAGATTTTCAAACGAATGATTAAACTGCTTCTCTAAGCAATTTTTAAACTCAACATAATATAACTTAGAATTTTTAATTGGAATCTGGTCATTTTCCTTTACAATCACATCAATACCTGAATGTGTATCATAATCAATTATTGTAAAAGGAAACAATTTTTCTTCTAATTGAGACAACTGTAAAAACAAGCTAAACACTCCTTGTTCCTTTTGTGGTTCAACTAATCTTATCCCCTTATAGTCTGCTATTTTGGCTTTATTCAGCAAAGCTAATCTTTTATCAAAATCCCTCTTTTCTTTTTCAACAGTATTATAAGCATCGACCTGACTTTCCAAATAGTCAATATCAAACCAATCCGAACTAGCAAGAATAGATTCATATATTTCTTCTACCACTTTCTGCAAATCTTGTATTACCTCTGAAGGGGTATTTTCGATAGAGCCTCTATTGGCAGTCAAATTTATCCCTTGACAATTAATAAAAGCATGGAATCTAGTATACTCTGAACCTTTTTTAGTAATCCATTCATTCTTTCTTTGAATAGGTAAGTAGTCTTTACAAATCCACAGACCATATCTTTCCTGTATCGTATATGCACCTTCTGGGGCAGTGTAACCACTTCGTTTAATCATGTTATTATATGCATACTTTACTTTTGTACCTTCAATATAAAATACAGCCTCATATTTTATCTCCGGCATATTTTTAAGCGTACCTGTTTTCACTATTTTTTTACAATAATATTTAGGTGCATCTACTAGATATGTATCAAATAATTTATCTACGCTTTTACTTTCAACTGGAAATACATGACCAAATTCAATCGGCACATATTCATTAACATCAATACCTTTTAATTCTAAAGTCACATCTTTATTCTCATCATGTCCGAATACTTTTTCAATTGAACCCATTTTAGAGAACCACAAAATATAGTCTTTTACATTTTCATGCGTAAACATTGACCGTCTATTATTGTTATATCCCAAAATCGTTATACGTGTCCAACTACCTTCTTCCTCCGTTTCAGCTTGCGAAACATCAACTATGGGAATCTCTCTGTTATGCAATTTTCTTTTAGGTTCATCCATAACAGCTCTGTATATAACTTTCTCTTTTAATGATTCGACCTTAATACTGTTACAATTCAAATACACTTTAGTTCCATGACCCTTTTCTCCTATCTTTGTATCGTCACCTCTGCTCATCGAATTACCTAAATCAAAAAAGGACTGAAGACCATCCATATCCATTCCATTTCCATTGTCTTCCAAAATAATTTTTAAGACTTTTTCACCACAATCACTAATAGCATCAAATCCAATCTTCATATGATTAGCTCTTGCATCAAATGCGTTACTAATTGCCTCTCTTACTAAATCCAACGGATTCGAAAAGTCAAATGCAATCTCTATAAATTCTTGTGTTTCGTTTACTGTTGGTTTTATCGTTGCCATACACTTCCTCCATTCATATAATAAATGCTACGCTATCTTACGTTTCTCACCAAACACTTCTAAAGTTGACAAATGTTCTTCTGCGCTACTATTCCCTAACTGCTCTTTCATCCATTCCGCAATCGGTTCTTCAACAACCAACACCAATATTTTACTGGAACAGCATTTCCTATCTTCTTATACACCAAATCCAGTTTAGCATTATCATTTCTACCACTTGAACCTCTACTGAATTCATACCAATCTGGAAAGGTTTGAATTCTAGCAATTTCCTCTGCGGATAATCTTCTGTTATTTTCATCGCATCACTAAAGATATATCTCTCTTTTCCAACATGTTCCATTGGCGCACCTGCTGGATGAATCGGCGCTTGTCCTCCTGAAGCTTGAATTGTAAAACACGGTTCACTCCCTTTACATTTTTCGCACGTTTTGTCATAGCATTCGGCGCTATTTTTACTTTTTTCTCAATTCTATTCTACCTTACTCATCTCTTTTTCTGCTAATTTTATCCATAATCTCTTATACGATACTGCCATAATTGCTCTTGCAAAAATCCAAATCAAACAATCACTATATTATAGTTTACCATACAACTATCATTTACTCAATATTTTTCGCAGATTACCTACATATCTCTTCTATCTCTTGGCATTTTAAGTTATCAACCACCACTTCAAGTGGTGGTTTCAGACTGTAGACAAAGTGGTGCTAAAAGCAGCTTGTAAAAGGGTTTTATCCTATACAACATCGCCAACTTACAAGAGACCAAAAACATTCTTGTATCCAGTTTCGAAAAACTTCTGTAGGAAACAGTAGACAGCAGTTTTCCATAGAAAGCAAACAGAAAGGCATTTTTAAATTTCTGCATCAAGAATGCAAGAAATTATAAATATGTTTAAGAAAAATCATTCTCCCCTTAAACAGTTGAAGATATTAAAAGAGACAAAGAAATAATTGGAACACAAAAACGGTAGCCTTTGATTTTCCAAAATATTATGAGCAACTAACATTCTTTTCAGTCAATTCTAACGCATAGTAACATCAAAAACTACAATCATTTTTCACTGGAAAGCCATATAAACGCCAACTTGCCATCTCCTATACATCACTCAAACTCTTGAACGTGCAACTTGAAGTGGCTTCTTCTTTGTGAATTCATTATCCATATTCTTTCAAAAACACTCTTGTATTTGCGCCAGTCCAAACTTTTAGAACCAAATATTCCTAATTTATAATATTTAAATCGTTGTACTCAACTTACACTTTCGCTGCATTTATTAATTCACTAATCTTCTTTTTTGTACTTTTATCCCCTTGGGTTAGAAGATCTTTTATTTTTTCAATTAACAATTTCTTTTTGCTTTCATATTGGTATCCAATATTTTCATCTTTTATCTGCAGTTTTTCAATCATATTACATAAATCTATATTGCCCAATAAATAATCACCATAACAGATTAAATTTCTATCTGCTTGATCACAATACCCATTTTCAAGTTTTTCTTTTATCTTTTCAAATAATTTCTCATACTCCTTTACACTTGACTCTTTTATTAATGTATACAAAAGTGAACTTGCATTATAATATTGAATGTTAAAATCACTTTCTGCGTTAATAATCTCCAACGACTCTTTTAAATTAATTTCTGCAATAACTTCTAAAGCCACCTTCTTTATATTTCTATTTGGTGATTTCACAAAATCCTTCAATGCATCTATATCTTCAATAGAATTAAAAATATATGCAACATTATATTCATTGTTTAAAATTTCTAATGTAAGCAATATAGAATAATCGTCTAATTCTTTAAGTTTGTTCCATATTTCCACATTACTCTCCACTAAATTTCCTGCACCAGTTAAAAGTGCAATCATTAAATTAGCATTATCTGTATCATTTTCACCAAATGAGTTAAATAGAACATCTCTAATGATATCTCTAAGTTTTGGGCTTACTAAATACATTTCCTCTAGTCCAAACCCATATTGACACATGCAATTCACTAAATCTCTTTTTCTCTTTTCATCTCCCTCTGACCATTGCATGTACCATTCTTCAAATATACTATCATCACCTAAATGAGTATACAATTTACACATACACTTAATCATATTATTACTATAATTGGTATTTAAATTCTCTCGAATAAATTCCCACAATTTTTTTGCCACATCAAAATCCAGTTGTTGAACCGATGCAAAATAATCCCAAATACATCTTTCTAAGTCATTGTCCCTACATTCCTTCAAAATTTTTAGTACTTTCTTCTGCTGTATTTTTAAACTTTTTGTTTTTCTCAACACATTAATTGTACTTTGAAGTATTTGTTCATCTGTTCTATTCAGTAATTGTGTTAAACTTAACTTGATAACTGCATCATTAGGACAATAACTACACATTTCAATTAATGAAACCAGTAAATCTACAGGAGTCTTTTCATCTTCTAATAATATATTAATTGCCTGAATAAATGTATCTCTATAGAACAAAGTTCTTTCAGAATATCCAAAACTCTCGATAAATTCAATAATTTCATTTTCATTTTTTATATTTTCTATCTTTTCTATTACCTGAGCAGCACTCAACTTATATTCCGTAAATTCATTCTTATCATCTTCTATTTCATTAATATCAAAACGTCTAATCAAAACTGGAATATTTTCATTATATTTTCTAGAAGTAGACATATCCGCATACAACTTACCTTTTAAAAAACCAGGCAATTCACACTTTCCAACAAGAATAGGAATAGCTATAACTTTCCTACCATCTATTTCCTTGTTCATCGCAATATCCAATTCTTTTTTTACCCATTCTGAATGTATCGAATTTTCTGAAATTAATGCAATCAAATAATCCATATGATCTAAACCATCTCTTATTTTTTCAATTAACGAATCACCCAATCTTATTTCTGACTCATCCAACCATACTTTTATTCCATATTTATCTAATTCCTTAGCAATTTTTCTCGCCATAGGTTTATCTTTATAATTGTGACTTATAAACACGTTAATCATCTGTTAGCACCTCCATAATATGCAATATCTGCCCTATACCTTTCTACTATTACAGTTCAAATTGGGCTTTTCCAATTACTTCCATTTTATCAATCTTTTGTTCAGTTCTTAACTACTCTTGCTGTAATTTCAGAGTCTGTTTGGTTTCCAGTATTCTGAATCTATTTTTATCTAATTTTAACCGTATAACATTCCAACTAGTTGGTTTTACATTAGTTATCAAAGCTACATTAATTCGTAGTCGATACAAGTTTTTCCAAATGCAATTATAAACTGCATATTTTTTACTCCAAATCAATTATAACTTTCTCTCTGATATTTATCCAAAAAAAATCCCCAAAATAATTTCTAGGAAAATACCGTTATTCTGCCTAATACTTTGTCCATGACAATTTCTTTAAATAATTGTTATGAACAAATAATCAACATCCTTAAAGAAAGAGTAAAATTTACTCCGAATCGGTGTAACTGCAATATGAATTGGTACTCCAATATTAAACAACTTAGCCCTTGACTTGTCTGATTTTTAATCTACTGCTTTTCATTTCCCCCTATATATTACCACATTTTCAACCGTTTTTCCACTAAAACATGACAATTGTTCGTATAAATTTTGTAGCGTTACAATTAATACATCACTTTTCTATATTAACACCTACACAATAATACTCAGCACACGAACTTTCAACAAAATATTATGCAGTGAAACCTTAACGCTCTAACCGCAAAATCGTTTTTTGTTTGCAGAAGATACCATATATCTAAATCTTGGCTTATGCATTATAATAAAAAAATCGATAAGACTAGAGAATTTCTTATTGATATAGTCCCCCCGCACTGCCCATTCGGATTCCGCTTCACTCCATCCTCATGACGGCTGACGCCGTATAGTCTCACCCAAAAAATCATCTTTACGAATGCAAGCATTCGACATATGATTTTCGGGTTGCGACTGCACTGCTTACAACTTATTCAAACTCAATTCTGATACCTATATATTGTGGTTTACCATTTCTTCGGAATAAATATCTTGTATGATAATCCTACTTATTCCAGTGCTTTTTTGAGTTTTCAGGATTTTTGCTGACATTTTGCTGACAGTTCTCCATATCTTCTTCTCCACGTTCTACAGTTCAGCCAGCAATCTTTTTTCCAAAAGATAGTATTTCTCACCTGCTTATCTCAAGTATTCTTTCTACTTCCTGTTGCAAGTCATCGCTAAAATCTGATAAATCATCACATGTAATTACTTTTCGTCTTATAAGAGCAACGATGTCCCATATTGCATCTGATTTGCTCATTTCCATAATAACACCCGGATGGTGCTTATCTTCTTTTATCCGTTTTTCAAGTGTCCAGAATTTCTCTGACGCATGCTTTGTCTCATCATTCAGGAAATTAACATACTCTTTGACAAGACCCTCCATATATTTTTCCTGCCAGTCCGATAGTTTTTCCCGAAATAGTTTCCAGTCTTTTTTACTTATGTTCATGATTTAATCCTCCTTGTTCTCAGGTTGGCAATCACCTTGAGCGTCATCTTTGTCCACCTGCGTTGCTTTATTTTGTTCATTTTTTATAAACTCTTTCAAATCCTCTGCAAACAGACCTATATAGTTTTCTACAATTTTTTCCTTCTGACATTTCCAATCGAAATTTTTTTCTTCTTTTTCTATTTGCTGTAATACTGGTTCAATGTCATCACAAGCCTGTTGAAGCCAATCTGAAATTATGTGCAAGACCTTATACTCGTCCCCTGTATATGGTATATTCTTACATACGTTAATTTCTTTTTCATTTAAAGCAATTTCTAAATAAAACATTTTAGATTGTAATGCACGAATTTCATCAATTCCATCTTTTGCAAACATTTCAAACTTCTCCTGCATATCCCCTTTGCGCCAAAAATCACAATAATCAACTCTTGATATATTCCAAAGATAAGATTCTATTATTGGCTTTTTGCCAGAAAACAAATTTTTAGGTATTTCTAACTTTCTATCTTTTTCCAGTTCTTCAATATTGCAAATCCAGTAATATAATTCTCCGTACAACAGCATTAAATATACTGACAAATTACGGAGAGCCTGTGCTTTATCTAGTTTGAATTTGTATACTTTTTCTAAAATAACAGCAACAAATCCCACTAACAATCCCCCTACTATATTCATAATCATATCATTAGAAATCCATGCTTGATCCACAAAAAATATAGATTCTTCCATATTCACATTAACCAAAATCATTGCAATTAATGACAATCCTGCATATAATATTAATCTTTTTGTAAGCTTTATTGTCTGAGCCATCTCTTCCCCTTCCTTCATAAAACCTGTGCCAATTTTTATCTCCAATCTCCTGACGAAATCAGCTAATTTTTCAAAATCCTTTGGTTGCAAAACTTGTTTCAAATTCCGTTGCATTTTGCAACAAGTTATCACTTCACTTTCCAATTCATTTGCCTCCAAAAGCACCTGATAAGGTTGAAATCTCGTCACATCCATCTTAGACTAATTTTGAACTATCTTGGACTAATCTTGAACTAATTGTGTTTATTATTCCAAGTAAAAGTCCATATTTTTCGGTGTTTTGTGCTAATCACTTAGACTAAATCCTTTTTCTTTAGCTAAATTAGTCCAAATACCTGCTCCATATCTCTATAACCATTAGCCGTTGTATCTTGCGGATTACTATAATCCTCCTGTTGCCGAACAATTATTTGGTTATTCTCTTCAAAAGGGACAATATCCATCTGAGCAAACTTATACCAATAAATCGTCAATCCTGCATTTAGGCAATCTTTCAATATTTTATTAATATGTTCGTCCCGCCCTGAATATCCAATAACTATTAGTATTGAGTTCTGCCGACACAATTTTTCCTTCATATTAAAAGCAATCTCGAAATAATCTTCATTGAGCATTTCTTGATATTTACTTTTTCCTGGTATAATAGGATTGTCAATATCACCATGCAATTTACTTACCATAAATGTTGGAACATACTTTTTTACATTAAAATTATACCCTATCACATCCAAAAGCATTGCTCGTGTAGTTGTATTGCTTGCTGATATTTCACTAAAGAAATATCCCAAACCAGAAAGAGTTTTTTCAACTATCTGATCATAATTTAGTGTGAAGATATTTATTTGCTTCATGCTCGGGTTACGATTTTGACTCTCATTTACAAGTAAATATGTTTTTCGTAACATTTTTTCTAAATTAATTAACGACATATCCTTGCCAAATTTTTCATTCATTTTAGCATCAGCCTCCATGAACTCCTTAATAAATACAGCTTTAACATTTTTTTGTGAGCACAAGAACTTAAACTATCTATTCCTGATTCTAAACCATTTTCAATATTTCCCCCTAACTCCTCTATTTTCGATAATGTATCCGTAAAAGATTTCAGTTGCGGAAAAGCCTTACCGTTTACACCAGCGCCAAACAAAAAATTTATATGTGATGAGGATAATACATTGATATCAAAACAATTACTCATTATCAAACCTCCAAAAAATCTTTTTTGACCATATCAATAGTTTCCATTTTTCAGCATCTACCTAATACGATATGTCATATTATTCGTATTACCTTCCGCTTCAACAACCCCAAGCTCAACCAAAGTCTTCATATACCTCCACGCAGTTGTTCGTGATTTCTGTGTTATTTCCATTACTTCCTGAACAGATATTTCTCTTTTCACCTCTAATACTCTAATAACATCCACTAATTTTTCAAAATCCTTTGGTTTCAAAACTTGTTTCAAACTTGTTTCAAAACTTGTTTCATTTTGCAACAAGTTATCATTTTCCATTTTATTTTCTTCCAAAAACGCTGGATGAATCGGTATCCTAATCCTCATAGCTCGTCTATCTTCATCCGTAAAGAATTCTGCGCGTGGAGAACCGTTCTTTTCCAGTTCTTCTTGTATTGTCGGAATCCCAGAAGAATGACCTTCTGACAAGTCCAATTCTTTCAAAAATTCTCCCAATCTTCTGTTACGATAGTATCTTGAAACAAATCTTTTACCTTCTGCTATCGTCTTTTCGGAAATGGACCTATCAATTCCCGGGAAATTCATAATATTAATGCAATCCGGCTCTATCTCTATTGTTACCGGCTCACAAGACATGTAATCTCTGTGATAAAAAGCATTAACAACGGCCTCCTCAATTGCCTGATACGGATAATTCATAATCCGCAAAGCCTCCATCTGATTTGGAACCTTGATTACTTTTTCTCGTATAAAAAGATTTCGAAATCGTTCCATTGTTGCCTGAATCATCTGTGGTACGGATCCCGTAATATTAGGAAAATCCTCGCTTACACTTGGATTTTCTACACTCCCCTGCGGAAATGATGTCATCTGAACATAAGTGTATGGGAAAAACCGGTCCGGATGCTCACAAAACATCATGATTGCCACATTTTGAATATATCGTAGTTCCGGCGGTCCTACCAGCAACTGCATATCTTCTAATATCTCCTCTACACCTCGTTCTTTAACCTGTTTTGCTAATTTACTACCTGTTTTTCTCAAATGATCTTCCAAAAGAACAGGTGAAATGTCATCAAAAGCAGCCTTATGATTCGCTCTACAATCATAAGGAGTCTGATCTGACATATTAATCAATTCCCTTTCCTGTTCAGGATTTGCCTTAACAGAACTGGTTAGATAACGAATATAATAATTATACTTCTTGTCCTTTTTGCTGGTAACATGTTCTGGTGATTTGTAAGGACGCTGCTGTCCCGTTCTCGCCACAATAACAAGAATCCATTTTCCGTCAACTTCCACCGGAATCGCCTTCGGAAAATATGGGGGAGATATCATATTGTTGTAACTGAGCATTTCTTTTTGAATTTCATCCAACATGTACTCCGGAATTCCTTTTACCGGACGTACTGCTATCCCATGTGCCTCTTCAACGCCGACAGCAATATATCCACCACCATCATTGTTGTAATCATTTGCAAATGCACAAACACTATGATAGATGTCATCCGGGTTCCATCCTGCTTTGAATTCTATGCGGTCTGATTCAATTTTTCTTTTGTTTAACAAATCTTCTACGCTTATTTCAAGTTCCATAGTGTCCTCACTTTCCATTATTAATTTACACTTTGCCAACAAATTCAACTTAGTTCTGCTCCTACAACTCCTCTTGCAATGGTAAGAAAATGCAGTAACTGCCTCAATACCAACTACTCAACACTTTTTTAATCAATGAATAACATTATGGCAATTACTACATTGTTTTGCACCACCAATTGAATCAACATACGGCATAAGTTTCTTGCTATTTTGCCAACATGCTGCACAATATTTTATATCTTTACCTTCTGCTTTTTCACTTTTTCTTATGTAATATCCTTTAGGTAGAAGTTCTAAATCCTCTTCTATAATATTTGATTGCTCTAACTCTTCAATCCTCTTTTTTAAATCACGATTTTCATCTTCTATTTCAGATAAAGCCAATTTTATTTCAATTAATCTATCAACAAGTTCCAAATTTTTCTGATTTTTCGCCTCGTCAATCAAATCTCTTACTAGCCGGTATATGTCCATAACAGTTCCCATTTTATTACACCTCCATAATTCTATTTTATCAACTGGTCACAATATGGTAAAAGTTCCTCAATCTTGGCAACGATGCGCTTCTGCTCCTCAAGTGGTGGAAGTGGTACTAAATAACTTTTCAGCTCAGCAAATGGCGGAATATTTTTAATAGCAGAACCCTTACTGCTTTTTCTCGCAGTCTGCTTCAAAATAACATTAAAATATATTAAAAAATACTCCACATAAACCGACGGCATTAGTTTCATTCTCATCAATGCTTGATTTATTATACCTTGTTCAATTCCTTCCGGCATAATATAAGTCTCACCAATCGTACCAGCACAACTGACGATTATATCTCCCGGAAAAAGTTCAAAGCCCTTCATCTTGCTTTCAAAATAATCTCTAGTAATATAATAATCACCTAATGAAGCATCTTTCTGAATTGCATTTTTCTGTTCATAAACTTTGACTGTATTATCTCCCTTAGGTACAAATATCGCCTTAGTTAATGCACTTCCAAAAGGACCTTTTTTATAACTTCCAAATTCTCCAAATCTCACCCATTTCCAACTACTAGGAATTTCAAATGGAATTTCATCCTCTGTAATCTCAGGTAATGGCTTTTCTTTCTTAATCTTACCATCCTTGATAAGCTGGGCTTTCTCAGCAACAATCTGCTCATAAAGCTCATCAGCAGTTCCTTCTTCTGCTCGTTGTTCCACCAGCTTGCCCTGCATAGCCATTTGCAGAATACTCTTCTTCATATCCTCAGGGAATTTTTTATTAAATGTTTCCAGCTTCGTATAAGCCTTGTCATACTGGTCAATATATGGAAGAATTTCCTCTATCTTGGCAACGATGCGGTGCTGCTCTTCTAGTGGTGGGAATGGAACCAGCATTTCCTTTGCCTTGATTATAGTTAACTGTGCAACTGTAGTTGCCATTGAATCCCTATGTATTTCATTTTGCATATATGGACTATCCAAGCAATACTTAATGTATTCTGGATAGATATTAACAATATTTTCAAAACACAAAATATATGCATCTTTATAATAAAATGGTTTTGTTCCCTTTACTATATATGATTTTCCAATGGTACCAACTGCAGTTACTAATATATCGTTTTTTCTAGGAACGCCTCCTTTTTCTTTGTTCTTTTCATATAATTCTTTAGATATATATATATCAAAATCAACATTTCCTGTCTTAATTAGTTGAACAAGTTCTCGCCCTCTAAAGAAAGGAATACCACTACTTTGCCAGTCGGTCTGATGCATTCTCATAGCAGACTTTACATTAAATATATCATTTACTCTTACCCACTCCCAAGACTCAGGGATTTCAAAGGGTATCTCATCCTCAGTAATCTCAGGCAACGGCTTTGACTTCTTAATTTTTTTATCCTTTATGAGCTGTTCCCTTTCCAGCTTTATCTGCTCAATAAGCTCTCTCGCAGTTCCTTCTTCAGCTCTCTGCTCGACGAGCTTGCCTTGAACAGCAAGCTGTAGGATACTATTCTTTAAATCCTGTGCATTCAAATTAGTTACCTCCCAACATAGAAGTAATTTTCTCTAATACATGATCAATCTCAGCATTAAGAGATGCCCTTTTTTCCTGATATTGATCAATCAAATCCATCGGGGCAAGAATTTCTTCCTCTTCGTGTGGGAATCCACAGAGGTCAATATTGTATCCATTGGCTACGATTTCATCTACTGTATATTTCTTAGCCTTTGGGAATCCATCTTCTTCAATCTCTTCACGATTATCCCACCACTCAAGGGCTGGTGCAAAATGCTCCAGCTTCATAGGCTTTGTCTTTGAGAAATTTTTATACCCCTCAGGCATATCCAAACGATAGAACCATGTCTCCTCTGTTGGGTGTGTATTGTCAAAGAACAAAATGTTTGTCGTAATAGAAGTATACGGAGCAAACACACTATGTGGCATTCTTATGACTGTATGAAGATTAAACTCCTCAAGCAGTTTCTTCTTGATATTTACCTTTGCATTATCAGTACCAAAGAGGAAACCATCAGGAAGAATAATTCCACATCTACCATCTTTTTTTAAGCGGAACATAATAATATCCATGAATAAATCAGCAGTCTCAGAACTACGCAGTTCCATAGGGAAGTTTGCTTTTACAGAATCCTTTTCATTACCGCCATATGGTGGGTTCATAAGGACAAGATCAAACTTTTCCATCTTTCTGTACTCTTTGTAATCAGTCTCAAGAGTATTGCCATGAATTATCTCAGGGTTATCAATATCATGCAGGAGCATATTTGTAACACAGAGAATATGTGGCAAAGCCTTCTTCTCCACACCGTAAACTGTATTATTATAAATCTCTTTATTCTCGTTGGAAGTCAAACTTTTCTCATATAGTTCATTAAGAGCAGACACAAGGAATCCACCCGTACCGCAGGCAAAGTCAGCTATCCTCTCCCCCAGTCTTGGCTTGGTAACTTTTACCATGAAGTCAGTTACCGCTCTCGGTGTGTAATACTCACCAGAATTACCGGCACTCTGTAAATCCTTTAAGAAAGACTCATAAATTGAACCAAATGCATGTCTTTCCTCATACTCTGTAAAATCAATCTCATCAATGATATTGATGACCTGTCTAAGTAGGATGCCATCTTTCATATAGTTGTTGGCATCCTCAAACGCATACCGCACCATCATCTGGTTCATTGGCGTGTCCTCTGATACTTCAAGATTTTTAAGCGCAGGAAAAAGCTTATTATTGACAAAATCAAGCAGGATATCTCCAGTGAGAGCCTGGCCATCTTTGTTATCAACCGCCCAATTTCGCCACTTGAACTCATCTGGAATAATTGATGTATAATCATCATTGATAAGCTCCCATTCCTCTTCCTTTGCATCATATATCTTTAAAAACAGAGTCCACACAATCTGCTCAATTCTCTGAGCATCTCCATTCACCCCTGCATCGTTACGCATTACATCTTGTATTCTTTTAACAAAATTAGTTATAGCCATTACTTAAAAAACCTACTTTCAAATTTTATTTATTAAATTCTACGCCGAGAAGATTTCATCTTCCAGTTCTTTCACAGCCTGTTCATATGCTGCTTTACCTCCGAAGGCTTTGACAATCTTCATAGGACTGCCAAACTGCTGGAATTCGTGTAACTGTAAAACCTTTGTCTCCTCTATCTCTTTCAAACCTTCACTTGCATACTTATCCATAAGTACACCAAGAACCTTCCTCGCAAGTTCTGAATACTTATAGAGATATCCTCTTTTCTGAACATTTTTGATACGCTCTATACGGGTAAGTGGCTCTTTATCATATGCAAGGTGCAGGATTAAATCAAAATCGTCTATATCCGTCTGACCTGTCTCTTCACGAACAGCATCAAGAAGTACACCATCCTCACGAAGTTCTTCTACAATAGCCTGTTTCTTCTTTGCTTCATTCCACTTCTTGAGGAATACATCTAACCTTGCATACTGTCCCAAGATATTCTTTCTTGTATAATCGATAAGACTTTCCGTTATAAGTTTTCCATCTTTATCGATATACTGTATTCTCTCTGACAGAACCTTGACTTCTACATCCTTGACATAATACTTCTTAGGCTTTTCTGAGCCATCACCATTACCCCAATCATCGCCAGAATCACCAGTATGCCCTGTATTTCCAGCACCTGAATTACTTCCAGTATCATCTTCATTGCCTGTCACTGGATCCACTGGGTCATCGCCAGTAATGTCAATTACAACCTCAGGGTTACCATCAAAGTCTTTATCAGCAAATAACCTTGATGCGTTACGGAAGTCCATTATCGTAAAATATGTTTTACCATAATCCTCAAGCAGACGAGTACCTCGACCAATAATCTGCTTGAATTCTGTCATGGAATTGATATTGTTATCCAACACAATGAGCTTGCACATCTTAGCATCAACACCAGTAGTCATCAGCTTACTTGTGACTGCTATAACCGGATATGTACTATCCTCATCAATGAAATTATCCAGTTGGGCTTTACCTTCCGCATTATCTCCAGTTATACGCATAATGTACTTGTGGTTCTCAGTCCACAGGTCTTTATTCTCGACAATGAGAGCCTGACGCATACGCTCCGCATGCTCCACATCTACACAGAACACAATGGTCTTGCTGAACCTATCAGTTTTCTTCAAGAATTCTGTAACTTTCTTTGCAACAACTTTGGTTCTTTCATCAAGTACAAGCGTTCTATCAAAATCTTTGATATTGTATTCTCTGTCCTCGATTTCATAACCATTATCATCATGTTTCCCGGCTTCTGGACGATAACCAACAAGGTCTTTATCAAGTCCTATACGAATGACCTTATATGGAGCAAGAAATCCATCATTAATGCCTTGTTTCAGAGAATACTCATAAATAGCTTCTCCAAAATATGTCTGCGATGATGCTTCTTTTGTCTCGATTGGTGTAGCTGTCATGCCTATCTGAGTAGCTCCAGCGAAATACTCTAAGATCTTTCGCCAAGCAGACTCTTCCTTAGCAGAGCCTCTATGACACTCATCAATGAGTATCAGGTCAAAGAACTCAGGCTTAAACTGCTTAAATGGCTCTACCCCCTCATCACCAGCTAACTGTTGGTACAATGCAAGATAGATTTCATAAGAACTGTCGAGCTGTTTATTCTCGACTTTAGTCATTTTGCCCCCAAATGGCTTGAAATCACCTGTTATTGTCTGGTCTACAAGAACATTCCTATCGGCAAGAAAAAGTATCTTCTTTTTAATACCAGCTTTCCATAATCTATAAATAATCTGAAAAGCCATGAATGTTTTACCAGTTCCAGTAGCACAGACCAAAAGTACTCTGTCCCTACCACATGCTACAGCATTTACAGTTCTGTCTATAGCAATTCTCTGATAATAACGAGGTGTCTTATAACCCGGCACCCAATAATACGGTGCAAGCAAAGCTTTCTCACTCATTTCAGAAAAATTCATCTCGGTTATATATCTATGATACAATTCATCTGGCGATGGGAACTCATCTAATGAAAGATTGCGAATATCACCCGTTATTAAATCCTGCTCAACAAAGGCATCTCCATTAGATGCATATACAAACTTTACGTCCAGAGCTTCTGCATACTCTATAGCCTGTTGCAATCCTGCCCCTACTGGGTGTTTATTATCCTTAGCTTCTATAATTGCTAGCGGAAGATTAGGCTTATAGAATAACAGATAATCTGCACGTTTCTGCTTACCTCGCGAAGTTATATTGCCCCTTAGGATAATGCGACCTGCTGTAAAGGCGTATTCACAACGAATCTGCTTTTTATCCCAGCCTGATTGCTCTACCGCCGGAGTTATATATCTTACCTTTATATCCTCTTCTGAAAGATCTCGTTTCCCCATCAGCACAGCTCCTTCCTTTTTGTGAATTATCACATATGTAATATTCTATAATTCAAACTTATAATAACAGTCTTACTATTTCTCATTTTCAGGCATATACTCCATAATATCACCGTAATCCGTTCCTAATGTTTTACATATTTTATCCAAAATACTCATAGAAACAAATTCGTTTTTTACAAGTTTTGTCATAGTATTCGGTGCTATTTGGGCTTTTTTTCTCAATTCTGCCTTACTCATCTCTTTTTTCGCTAATTCTATCCACAGCCTCTTATATGATACTGCCATAATCACTCCTCCAAAACAGGTCAATCATCCACTATTTTTAGTTTATCATAATACCTTCAGAAATTCAAGAGTTTGTCGCATATTCTTGCGATTTTATTAAATGAAACAAATCATATATCAAGATACCGTTTTCACCGCTTTATCCATTATCGACAAAAAAGTATCAATCGTACTTTCTTCCCACCCTGCCAACCATATCAACATCTGGATTTCTTCCCGAGACAAATCTATGCCACGCAGAAATTTCAACATCTTTTCCATCTGCCGGTTCTGATAATCTGTCAATCCATTCACTTTTATCCCCCCGTTTCTTTTGGCTGTACTCGTGTAAAATGTCAAATTATCTGTTACCGTTTGGACATCATGTCCAAACACAAATTATTTTCTTTGCTCTCACGTTTGGACAATTTGTCCAAACGCAAAAATACCGTTGTTTTTCCCTGTCCTGTCTGGACATTATGTCCAAGCGTACCATTTTTGTCCCATTTTTCATCAATTTCAATGTATATTTATAGCACATAAAATGCACATTTTTCTTGTTCTTTTATGCCTTGCAAGATACGCATCCTGTGTCCACACGGATGCACATCAAAGGATTATCCTTGGATGTCCTTGCAAGGGAAAACTCCCTTGAACCCTTTTTTACTTCGCCGTACATACAATCTCGTGCCACGAGATTGTAATCACAGATAGGCCAAAATCACCATCTGAAGTTCTCCGGTATACCGACTTTCTCTAAATACTCCTGTCTTGCCTTCTCTCTTTCCTCTGGCGTTCCAGCCGTCTTATATCGGGTATACAGTTCCCGTTTCACCATTGCTTCCAGTTTCTCCTGCAATCGTGATCGTATCCTATCCTCATCCCATCGAATATCTGCCAGAAAATATTTCACTAAATCTATAAATAATTCTTCCGGGATTGTAACATTTTTCTTTTTCTCCATATTTTTTCCTTTCTCTGGTTATTTTTCTGCCAGCAAAACACAACAACGCAACAATGTAGGACAATGGCTTTTGCGGTGTTGATTTCTCAAAATCTTCGATTGCAACACCGTATTTTCCTATGGCTTGTATTGTTGCGTTGTTGCCTTGCGACTAAAAATATTTACTATCTAAAATCCAATACCAGGCATTATTTACCTTTTTGGATTTTATTTGCAGTTCCTTTTTTACCATTTCCATCGTACGCCAGGAAATGCCTCTGTCTCTTGCTTTTTCCTGTATCTGAGATACTGCTGCTTCTTTTGTAGTGCAGCTTAAAGAAACCAACAAATCTTTTGCCTCTTCCTGCTTGCTGGTTTTTGGTGCAAATCCGCCAGCCAGTTCATCCTCGGTTATGTCGTAATCACCTTTCCATGTAAATACTCCATCAGTCAGAACAAAGGACTTGGCATGCCCTCGTTCTGCCAGATTATTTTTTATCTGTATCATGGCACGCCGGTTTTCCTGTCCCTTTACTCTGCCAACCAGCAACACACTTCTCGCCACAGCAAAGAAATCAATAGAACCCATTCCTCGATAGGCAATTTTCCCGCCGGCATTTTTATTCATATGACCGATTAAAACAATAGCACAGCCGGTCCGTTCTGCCACCTGCCCCAGATGTTTTGTCATATCTCTTGCTTCATTTGCACGATTCATATCCATTTTGGCGCCAAGATATGCTTGTATCGGATCCAGAATCATAAGCTTTGCTTTTTCCTTCAAAATTGCCTGCTCAATTCGTTCATCCAGCATACTAAGAGATACATCCGTTTCGTCAATCACAAAAATGTTATTGCAGTCAGCCCGTGCCTTTTCAAGTCTCGGCTTTACAGTATCAGCCAAGCCATCTTCTGCCGTCTGGTAAATAATATGCAGTGGCTGTTCCGGTTTCATATGTTCGTCCAGCCCCTGTCCTTTGGAAAGAACTGCCGCAATGTTCAATACGAGTGTAGTTTTTCCCTCTCCGGGATCACCCTGAATAATTGTTAGTTTGCCGTATGGGATAAATGGATACCAGAGCCACGATATTTCTTTCGACTCAACATCCGACATATTGATTATTTTCAAGTTTGTCTCATTCATATCAGCTTTCACCTCCCTTCTTTTGAGCAATTTTCGTAAGCATTTCAAGTATCGTTTTCAAAGCAATTACATCTTCTCCAGATAACACGTCGGAAAAAACCTCTTCTTCAGGTTCTTTCAAAGCATCTGCAATCCTCGCCAGTTGTTCCTTCATCTTATCCGAAGTACGAATGTTACCCTTTACCAGAATTTTCTGATACAGACAACTTTCAATAAAGTAATCTGATTTCTTTAGACCGGACAGTTCTATCCTTTTTTCAATCAACCCCTTTTCCCGTTCTGTTACACGAAAATTCAAGATAACATTCCGTTTTCGCGCCTTTTTCCCAGCATCACTTTTCAATATAGGGGATGACTGCGTTGTTCTCCTGTATATTTTATCTGCCATGATTTTCACTTCCTTTTCGCATCACACTCAGTTTATCTGCCATATCTTTTTGTACCGATGGATACAAATGTGCATACCGCATCGTAACTGTTTCTGATTCATGCCCCAGCCTCTCTGCTATCTGAACCGGCGAAAATCCAAGTTCAATCAACGCTGCACAGGCACTATGTCTCAAATCATGAATTCGAATTCGCCTTACGCCACTTGCCTTCGCTCCACGATCCATTTCATGATGAAGATAACTTTTGGTGATATTGAAAATTCGCATGTCCTTATCCGGTTTATAAAGCATTCCCAGCAAATCTTCGATTTCATCACACAAAAAATCCGGCAGATCTATGATTCGGTTTCCTTTTTCCGTCTTCGGCGGCATTATTTTCTTTTCTCCATGAACTACCTGAAGCTGCTTATTGATCACCATCTTCCGATTTTCAAAATCAAAGTCCGCCGGAGTAAGTGCCAGCAATTCCGAAACACGGACTCCTGTCCAGTAAAGGATTTCAAACGCATAATAGGAAATCGGTTTTGTTTTCATTTCCTCGGCAAATCTCAAATACTCATCCTTCGTCCAAAAAAACATTTCTCCTGCATTGGATTTTCCTATCTTTTTGCACCGCTTACATGGATTCTCCGCCAAGCCATAATATCTTACTGCATGATTGAAGATTGCTGACAACTGCGTGTTTACAGTTCTCAAATAAGTATTTGAGTAGCCTCGTCCATTCTCATCTCTCTTTTGCAGCATTTCATTCTGCCACCTCAAAATATCCGTTGCGTCAATCTCAGACAAATTCTTTTCCGAGAAATACGGCAAAATATGTGTCTTCACAATGTGAATCTTTGTTTCGTATGTAGTAATCCGAATTTGTGGTTTTATTTCCTCCAAATACAAATTTACAAATGTTGCAAATCCCATATTGATGTCTCTGCTCTTTTTGGCTGTAAACTCACGCTCATACTCCTGCGCTTCCTTTTTACTTCGAAAACCTCTTTTGGTATGCTGTATCTTTTTTCCCTGCCAGTCGATATAACGCAGTTGTACACGCCACGCCTTTCCGTTATAACCATCCCATGTATCTCGAAATACCGCCAATCGCTCCACCTCCTTGCATCTTTTCAGCAACTTATCGTCTAATTCCTGCACATTCTTCATAAAAAATGCGGTTGACTTTTCCTGCCACAACAATGGCTCTTGGATTTTCTTTTTTCAATTCCATATTGAGATCCTTGATAATTGCATAGGCTTTTGCTCGACTTACACCAAAGTCATATGCTACCGTGTCCACTCCGACGTACAACGGTTTTCCCTCATGTATCTGTTGCATATCAGCACCTCCCTTCCTGGTATCATAGCATAAATATTGAATCTGATTATTTATAATTTATGCGTTCTATAATGTCATTATATTCTCTGTTGCGTACTTTGTCAATAACATTATTCATTTTTTATGCGTATTATTTTTATTCATCCTATTAACTGCATAAAAAATAAATAACTTTCTTTCATTTTTACTTTTCTTTTCATAGGTTTCATGATAAAATTGAATTATATTTTTTGAAAGGAAGATACAACATGGGCTACGGAAAAGTGTTAAAAGAAATATTAGACGAAAAGCAGATGAGCGTAAAAACTCTTTCCAGAAACACCGGTGTTCCGGCACCAACAATTTATTCCATCATCCGCCGGGACACCCCCATACGCTATGATACCGCTTTGCGCTTTGCCAATACATTAGACATCCCCCTTG
>OHAJ01000646.1_pt1 | contig 25793 bp, 18 predicted proteins | sample 1577101 | NCBI WGS metagenome assembly OHAJ01 (sample SAMEA3541531, study PRJEB24748) | human gut metagenome | biome: human gut; feature: human-associated habitat; material: faeces | place: China | collected 2012
ATATTGCCCGTAGTTCCCGACGAAGCGACATATATTATGATCCCTCCACACCCGATAACTCACAGCTCGCATCGAAAGATGAAGACAATGATGACGATGCCGAAAATAATGAGGAGTCAGACGAGGAGACAATAGACGAAAGTTCTGACGATATAGCGGACAATGCCGAACAAAACGGAGAAGGTCCGGAACAGGCCACATCTCAGACCTCAGCCAAAAGCAAAGGACCTGCCCCTGTATTCAAGACTTCGAGAATGCCACGTTTTCTTGAAGGTGCCCGTTACTGGCTGCACTGGGCAGGATTTCCTGAATATGTATATTCTCCCTATCACGGTTCAAACGATTATAAGGATGACTATACCAGCCGTGGCCATTGGGTCAACTATCTCGCAGGGGGATCAAGAGTACTTCCCGACCAGGAAGGTCTCAAGATACCGGTCGATGCGGCTTTTGCCCTGCATAGCGATGCCGGTAAAAAAGACAATGATTCTTTTGTCGGCACTCTCGGAATATATTTCACACAAAACGGAGATTCATATAAAGACGGAACTCCGCGTATCAACTCCAGAATGCTGACAGACATGGTCATGCAGCAGATCACAAACGATATACGCCGCGAGCATGAACCGTCATGGACACGCCGTTCGATGTGGGATAAATCTTATGTCGAAGCCCGCGTGCCGGAAGTCCCCACAACCCTGATCGAGCTTATGAGTCACCAGAATTATGCAGATATGACTTATGGTCTTGATCCGAATTTCCGCTTCACCGTAGGGCGTGCCATCTATAAAGGTCTCGCTCGTTTTATGGCGGAACGCAAAGGCCGCGAACTTGTGATTCAACCGCTCCCGGTCAAGGATTTTCAGATTAAAAAGACCGCGACCGATCATTACCGTCTCTCTTGGAAACCCACCCCTGACAGACTGGAGCCGACAGCAATGCCGGACCGATACATAATAATGGAACGTTCAGGCGATGATCTTGGATTTCATAAAATAGGCGAGACAAAATCCACCTCGTTCGATATCAAGGTTACGGATCATGATGTGCATAGTTTCTATATCATCGCAGCCAATGCGGGCGGCTCTGCTTTTCCGTCCGAGACACTTGCCCTACGCGAAGGTACGGAAAATGAAAAACCGATTCTCATTGTAAATGGATTTACCCGTATCAGTGCGCCCGGACATTATTCCACATCCTCTACCGCAGGCTTTGACTCAGAATCAGATTTCGGAGTACCATATATAAAAGATATCTCATTCACTGGTCACCAGACGGAATTCCGCCGTTCGGCCGGAAACAATTTCGGCCACAGCAATCAGAATTATGTGACACAAGTCATAGCCGGCAATACTTTCGACTATCCTGCCGTACACGGGAATGCCTTCTCTGAAAACAATCTCGGATTCGTATCCGCATCAGCATCCGCTGTTGAAGAAGGAGAGGTAAAACTCAGTGATTATCCACTCGTTGATCTTATACTCGGCAAACAGAAAAGCACTCTTATCGGCAGAGGTAACAACGGTGTGCATTACCGTGCATTTCCTGTAAAATTGCAGAAAGCAATCAGACAATATGTAGAAAAAGGAGGAGACATGATCATAAGCGGAGAATATGTCGCTTCCGATATTCTCGACTCACGTTCATCAGTCGATGACCGCAAGTTCGCACACGACATTCTGGGTATCGACAGTGTGGCAAGTGACACTTATAAGTCGGGACGCCTTCGCGAGACAGCCAACGGAAAGGTAATAAAATACTCATCCACACTCAACTCGCATAATTATATTGTTGAAAAACCGGACATCCTCATACCTGCACAAGAAAGCAAGACAACCGAATTCCTCACTTTTTCAGATTCGGGGCGCCGTGCAGGCCACATAGTCGAACACGGCAAAGGAAAAATTGCCGTGCTGACAGTTCCGATTGAATCGATGACCGAGACTACGGACAGGACAAGATTGATACGTGAGATCAAGGATTTACTATCCGGCAGGAAACATTAACGCGGACAAAACCTCAAAGACGAAAATCAGACACATGGACATCATACGATTTACAAACATAAACGCTCTCCGCGAGGAGATATTTCGGGCTCCGCTCGAACAATTCGTGCTCGTACAGACCGATGACAAACATCTCGAGCTCGACGACCATTGCATCCACCGTCTTACAGAGGTGGCATCCGACGTGGATTCCACTCTCACTTACTGTTATTACCGCGACCGGCTTCCCGACGGCACCATAGTCGACCATCCGGTAATAGATTATCAACCGGGATCGGTACGTGACGACTTTGACTTCGGATCCCTTGTTCTGCTCAATGCCGCCGATGTACTCGCATCTACCGAGGATATGAATGAGGAGTCTCAGATGCTCGACGGAGGATGGTATGCCCTTAGACTCCGCGTCACTATGGGCAAGATGATAGCCATGATCCCGGAATACCTATACACAGCCTCAAAAGTGGATCTGAGGGCAAGCGGTAAAAAACAGCATGATTATGTGGATCCGCGCAATCGTGAGTATCAGCGCCAGATGGAAGAAGTTCTGACACAGCATCTGCACGAGATCGATGCGGCAGTCGATACCTCTGGACAAGAAAAAGTAATATACGATGCAGAACAGTTTCCTGTTGAGGCATCTGTAATCATTCCAGTGCGTAACCGGGCGCGCACAATCATGGATGCAGTCAATTCGGCGTTAAGTCAGGAAACGGGCTTCAATATGAATGTCATAGTCGTGGATAATGATTCCACCGACGGCACCCGGGAACTGCTCGAGAATATCACTGATCCGCGGTTGATATTAATAAAGGCATCGGAAAAAGAACATCTCGCAATCGGAGGATGCTGGAACAAAGCGCTTTTAGACCCGCGTTGCGGACGTTTTGCGATACAGCTTGATTCCGATGATCTCTACAACTCTCCCGATGTGGTCAAGACCATTGTAGAGAAATTCAGATCGGGCAACCATGCCATGGTCATAGGAAGTTACACTCTCGTAAATTTTGACGGAGAGACGATTCCCCCCGGTATCATAAGTCACGATGAATGGACAGACGAGAATGGTCCTAACAATGCTCTGCGCATAAACGGGCTCGGCGCTCCCAGAGCGTTCTTCACTCCTGTGGCAAGGAGATTTATGTTTCCCAACGTCAGTTACGGTGAAGATTACGCCATGGCCCTGCGGGTGAGCCGGGACTACTCGATAGGACGCATTTTCACACCTCTCTACCTTTGCAGAAGATGGGAGGGAAATTCCGATGCCGCACTCTCTCAGGAACGCATCAATGCAAACAATATATATAAAGACTGCGTCCGGTCGTTCGAGCTTATGGCACGCGTGCGTCAGAACTACGATGCAGCCGGTGGAAATCGCGGAGGCTGGTTCTTCCCGGGAGCGTCCATAGGTCCGTGGAGTTTCCTCGATGCCTCGAAAGGCTCTGAGAATGATGATGACGACGATGACTTTGATGAATTCGATGACGAAGACTGATGAAGCCGATTTTTCTGAATACAGAACTTATAAACACCATTATCGAGCGCCAGCTTGATAAATGGGACGAGGCACGTGAAAATTTCTTTCGTCTGCGCCATGCGGAAAGGAGATCCCTGGCCTTGGGGGCACTCCAGGGTGCCATCCAATACAATCCGGCGCGCATACGATCAACTGGAGCGTCAATAGACAGCAAATCCATTGCAGCACGACCATGTTTTCTATGCAGGTCAAACAGGCCTGAAGCGCAGGACTCTTTCGAATGGATGGAAGGCTGGGAATTTCTTGTCAATCCATTTCCGATTCTGCCTGTGCATTTCACAATAGTATCAAAGAATCACGTTCCCCAGGACCATATCCCGGCGGAAATGGCGTCGATGGCAGAATACGCACCCGACCTTGTATTTTTTTTCAACGGCGCACGTGCAGGAGCATCCGCACCGGATCATCTCCATGTACAAGCCGTGCTCAAGTCGGAACTGCCCTTGATACAGCTTGCGGAAACACATCATTCCTCAGGACACGCAGGCTTCATGTCCTCAGAACAATTCGGTGCAGGACTTCCGTTCCACTTCATAAGTGCCGTCATAACACCGGATTATGCCGGTATGCGGATATTGTCTCGGATTACCGGGGCATTCGGCATAGATGACACAACGGGAAAAGCAGACAGAGGACTGATAAACGCGTTTTTCTGGATTGACCGATATGGTCTTCTAAGATGCGTGACAGTGCCGAGACGCCGACACCGCCCGGCATGTTTCAGTACGGAAGGAGACGACAATTTCATGATAAGCCCCGGAGCCATCGACATGGCAGGCATTGTAATTGTGCCGCGACGCAATGACTTTGACCGTATCACCCCGGAGAAGATCAACGGAATATATTCCGAAACTGCATTTGCAGGACAATTGCCCCGACAAATCAGGGAATATTTTGGATTATGAGAAACGAACCTGTCATTAGAGTCGGAATAATAACTGACGGACTGCCGGAAATAGAAATTACGCCCCGAGGCTACAAAATCGCCAATCTTCTGATTGGCGACGGCTTCCATTGGCAAAAACGTACCTCCGCACTTATAAAAGGGAATCTTTTGTCTCTTGAAAAGCCCCAAGGGAATATACATATCATCAATATCCTTCCACTTGAGACTTATCTTGCATCCGTGATAGGCAGCGAAATGAATCCAGACGCGCCCTGCGAGTTCCTTAAGGCTCATGCCATAATATCGCGGGGATGGGCACTTCGCAAAATCACACATTGCAATGATGCGGAAAAGTCTGCGATCTCCTTCCGGTCGGCCGGAGAAATAAGAGAATGGGAAGAATCAGATTCGCATACAGGTTTTGATGTATGCAGCGATGACCATTGTCAACGATATCAGGGACATCCGGCAAAGGAACATCCTGCCATTGCGACTGCAATAAAGGAAACCAGAGGTATGGTACTGACTGATTGCTCAGGCAAAATAGCGGATACCCGTTTTTCCAAATGCTGCGGAGGCAGGACTGAGATTTTCTCTTCATGCTGGAATGACCTGGATTTTGAATATCTTATCTCTCAAGATGACCCCTGGTGCGATCTTTCCGATATGGATAAAAACGGACGCGACAGTTTTCTAAGTTCAATACTCAAAGACTATGACAGAGATACGGATGATTTTTATGACTGGGAAACCGAAATTGACAGTTCTGAAATCAAGCGACGCCTCAAAGAAAAATATGGATGCGATATCGGAGACATAGTGGAACTGACACCTCGCACTTACGGCCCGTCGGGAAGAATCATCAGACTGGAAATTGAAGGTTTATCCGGAAAAATAAATATAGGCAAAACACTTGCTATCCGCAGGCTTCTTGCTGCAGACTGTCTGAAAAGTTCCCGTTTCGAGATAAGTAAAACCGATAATAAATTCAAGCTTAAGGGACATGGATGGGGACACGGGGCCGGACTTTGCCAGATCGGCGCGGCCAGAATGGCTTTCGAGGGCAAAAGCTATCGCGAGATACTGGATTTTTATTATCCCACCACTCAGCTAACCAAACTATATGACTGACCACAATATATCATTCCGACCCAAAAGACGCTCGCCTTGGGCATGGATACCTACGCTGTATATAGCCGAAGGACTCCCCTATTTCGCTGTCAATGTACTTACTGTGCTCATGTATACAAATATGGAGGTGGGTCTTGCCGAAATGGCTTTTTATACAGGATGGCTCTATCTCCCCTGGGTAATAAAACCTTTCTGGAGTCCGTTTGTCGATCTGTTCAAGACAAAACGAGCATGGACCATCGCAATGCAACTTTTTATAGCCTTGTCAATGGGAGCTGTGGGAATTCTGCTTCCGACATCCTTTTTTTTCTCAGGCACACTGATATGCTTCTGGCTGATGGCTTTCTTCTCTGCCACACACGACATAGCCGCTGACGGATATTACATGCTTGAACTGACTCCGCACGAACAGGCCGCATATGTAGGAGTCCGTTCTACATTTTATCGCATAGCGAGTGTGATCGGTCAGGGTGGATTGGTTATACTTGCGGGAAAACTTGAAGAAACCTGTGACAAAGTCTCCACCGCATGGAGCATCGTGTTCATGATCCTTTCTCTTTTTTTCCTTATTATTTTTCTTTATCATCTTTTCATGATGCCTAAAGCGATCTCGGACCGTCCGGTTCCGGAAGTCACGGCAAAAAGTATCGTGCGTGATTTCGCAATGACATTCGTGACATTCTTCCAAAAAAAGAATATTCTCTCCGCTCTCGCATTCATGCTTCTGTATCGTCTTCCCGAAGCCATGTGCATAAAACTTGTCCAGCCCTTCCTTAAAGCGCCCGTCTCGGAAGGTGGCCTCGGACTTTCTACCGTACAGATAGGTTTTGTAAACGGGACTGTCGGAGTAATAGCCCTTCTCGCCGGCGGAATACTTGGAGGCATAGCGATTTCTCGCGGCGGTCTTAAACGTTGGCTGTGGCCCATGGCTCTCAGTCTTACGCTACCCTGTGCGTTTTACTGCGGACTCGCAATGTTCCAGCCCTCGGATTTCACACTTATCTGTACGGCGATCGGTCTGGAACAATTCGGATATGGATTCGGTTTCACCGCATTCATGCTTTATCTGATATATTTCAGCCAGGGTAAAAGCCAGACATCACATTATGCCTTCTGCACGGCATTTATGGCTCTTGGAATGATGCTGCCGGGAATGGCCGCAGGATGGCTTCATGACTTCCTTTCCGGGTTCAATATATTCAATTCATCGGGACCTCAGGGGTTTGTAAACTTCTTCTGGTGGGTAATGATCTGCTGCATGGCGACTTTCGCGGTGTGTCTCTTAGTACGGATAGATCCTGAATTCGGTATTAAAAAGCGATGATCCGGAACATGAAGAGACTTGCACATATTATATCAGGTTCCTTTCTGACGGCCCTGGCGATAATCTCCGGGGCCTGTTCCACCACACGCCATGTGCCGGAGGGAAATTATCTGCTTGACGATGTCAAGATAGTACTCAATGATTCCACAGGCACTCTTGATGAGCAGAATATGATGACATATGTGCGACAACGGCCGAACAACAGAGTCCTTCACATATCACGTCTACGGCTTGGGGTATACAACATGAGCGGCAACGATTCCACAAAATGGTGGAACAAATGGATACGCAAACTCGGAGAAGCACCCGTGATATATGACAGGAATGCGACAGAAACAGATTCGACACAGTTATTGAGAGCCATGCGCAACGCGGGGTTTCTTGATGCGACCGTACAAGTCGATTCTTTTCCTGATAAAAAACATAAAAAGATAAAACTACGCTATATTCTGGATGCAGGAATTCCTCACATAATAGACAGTATCGCATACGAGTTTCCGAATGACACGCTACGCAGACTCATAATGCGCGATTCGGCAAGGTTTATAGTAGCACCCGGAAAAAGACTTGACCGGGAAAACCTCGAAACGCAGAGACAATGGATAACAGAAAGGATGCGCAATCGAGGCTACTGGGCGTTTTCAAAAGAATTCATAACATTTAACGCCGACACGACCGAGAATTCAAACCTTGTGGATCTGACAATGACCGTGCATCCCCCCTACCCGGTCGAGACAAGAAAAGTAGACATCGATACACACAAAGAATATGCGATACGCAATATAACAGTAATTACGGATTACGACGGAATGGCCGACAGCAACCCCCGAGACTTTCAGGCTAAAGATACCGTCGAATATAAAGATATCACAATTCTCTACGGCAACAAGAAGTTTCTCAGACCATCCGTCTTATACGATAACTGTTTCCTGCGTAAGGGAGCACTTTTCCGTCAACGCGATGTCGACAACACATATGAGGCATTCGGAAGACTTTCCATATTAAAGTTCATTCAGGTAAAGATGATTCCTGCGGGGACAATAGGTGATTTAGGGATGCTCGACGCATACATACTTCTGACACCGGACAAATCACAATCCATAGCGCTTGAGGTAGAAGGCACCAATTCAGAAGGAGATCTCGGAGTGGCACTGGGAGTAAATTATACGCATCGCAATGCCGGGAAAGGATCAGAAACTCTCAATTTCAAACTTCGGGGAAGCTATCAGGCAATAAACGGCCATATAGACGGATTCATACACAACAGATTTATGGAATATGGCGTGGAAACATCCGTGACTTTCCCGAAATTCAAGGCTCCGATGCTACATGAAAGTTTCAAAAGGAAAATAAAGGCATCGACCGAGCTGCATATATCCTTGAATTATCAGGAGAGGCCGGAATACACACGCATTATCTCGACTGCCGGATGGAGCTACAAATGGAGCGAGCATTCGTCCCGTTACCGCTATACGCTCACTCCGATCGACATCAATTACGTGTATCTTCCCAAAAGCACCAATAATTTTCTTGACCAGATAGCGCCTGACAATCCATTGTTACGGTACAGCTATGAAGATCATTTTATAATGCGGGCAGGCTTCAATTTCTACTATACAAACAAACGCAAACCTTCTCCATTCCGTCTGAGCCGCCAGAAAGATCTCATAACAGTCCGTGCGCAGGCTGAGACAGCCGGCAATCTGCTTTTCGGCATCAGCCGAGCTGTCAATCCACATAGGGATTTTCATGAGAACCCATACAAGGTATTCGGCATCAATTACGCGCAATATGTACGTACAGACGCCGACTTCGCATATCTCCATTCATTTGACAGACGTAACGCGTTGGCATGTTATGCAGGATTTGGAATAGGCATTCCCTACGGCAACAGTTCAATATTGCCGTTTGAAAAACGTTTCTATGGAGGAGGAGCCAACGGTGTGCGCGGATGGGACGTCCGGACTTTGGGCCCCGGACGATATCCCGGTACGAATTCCGTCAGTGATTTCATATATCAGTGCGGAGACATACGGATGAATTTCAGTATAGAATACCGTGCCAAATTGTTCTGGGTAATAGAAGGGGGGCTTTTTATAGATGCCGGCAACATATGGACAATCCATAATTATGCCACCCAACCATACGGCATGTTCAAATTCGACTCATTCTATAAAGAGCTTGCCCTTGCCTACGGAGCTGGAATACGTCTTGATTTCAACTACTTTCTTGTGAGGTTTGATCTCGGCATGAAAGCTCACAATCCGGCAATTGACCAGGAACCATGGCCTCTCATCCATCCGCGGTGGGGACGCGACCATTCGTTTCACTTCTCGATAGGCTATCCGTTCTGACGCGTGACAAAGTCTTTATAAACTGAACTATAATCTTATGATATATGAAGAAACTGATTATTTTCGACCTTGACGGCACTCTTCTAAACACAATAGCCGATCTCGGGAATGCATGTAACTATGCACTCAAACAGGCCGGATATGTCGAACATCCGCTTACCGCCTACAATTATATGGTAGGGAATGGAGTCCGGAGACTCATGGAACGGGCCGCCCCTGATGCGTCACCGGAAGTCATCGACTCTCTCCTCCGAGATTTCCGTTCATATTATGATGAACACTGCATGGACTGCACGCAGCCTTATCCCGGTATGCCTGAACTTCTGGAAACTCTTGTAAGCAGCGGTATAAAAGTCGCTGTCGCGTCCAATAAGTATCAGGCAGCCGTCGATAAAATAACAGCACATTATTTCCCGAATATAAAATTTGCGGCGATACGCGGTGAACGCCATGATTGCCCCAAAAAGCCTGATCCTTCCGTAATATTCGCCATACTCAATGAAAGCCCTACACCGAAGGCCGACGTCATGATGGTAGGAGATTCCGCTGTCGACATGGAGACGGCAAGACGGGCCTGCATAGAGTCAACAGGTGTTACATGGGGTTTCCGGCCCGTATCCGAATTACGTGGGGCCTATGCAGACCATATTGTCTCCGATCCGGGAGAAATCATCGATCTGGCAGGTCTGGAAATTTGATTCGACAGTAAGCAGAGATCACAATATTGACGCACAATATCAAATAAAAAAGGAAAATCCATATGGATTTTCCTTTTTTATTTGATCAGTATATAAGTATCAGATCACACCCTGAGCCATCATAGCGTCAGCGACTTTAAGGAAGCCGGCGATATTGGCGCCCTTCATATAGTTGAGATAACCTTCTTCACGTCCGTATTCAACACAAGCCTCGTGAATATTAAACATGATCTCATGAAGTTTTTCATCAACCTGTTTTGCGCTCCACTGGAGATGCTCGGCATCCTGAGTCATTTCAAGACCGGAAACTGCCACACCACCTGCGTTCACGGCCTTGCCTGGAGCATACGGAGTCTTGTTGGCGATAAATGCGTTGATGGCCTCGGCTGTACAACCCATGTTTGAAACTTCAGCAACGAGAAGCACATTGTTGGCGATAAGTTTCTTGGCATCTTCCTCACCAAGTTCATTCTGTGTAGCACAGGGAAGAGCGATATCAACTTTCTGTTCCCAGGGCTTCTTACCGGCAAAGAACTGTGAACCCGGGAATTTGTCAGCATAAGGAGCCACTACGTCATTGCCGGAAGCGCGCAGCTCAAGCATATATTCGATTTTCTCCTTGTCAAGACCTGCGGGATCATAGACATAACCGTCAGGACCGGAGATTGTCACGACCTTACCGCCGAGTTCCGTAGCCTTCGTGGCAGCGCCCCATGCTACATTACCGAAACCGGAGATAGCGATTGTCTTGCCCTTGATATCTTCATTAAGATCCTTAAGCATCTGCTCTACGAAATAGAGAGCGCCGAAGCCTGTAGCTTCCGGACGGATACGGCTGCCGCCGAACGACAGGCCCTTGCCTGTAAACGTACCTGTATTCTCACGGGCGAGTTTTTTGTACATACCGTACATATAACCTACTTCACGGCCACCTACGCCGATATCACCTGCGGGAACATCACGGTCGGGACCGAGATTACGCCAGAGTTCAAGAACGAAGGCCTGGCAGAAACGCATGATCTCAGCATCGCTCTTGCCGCGGGGACTGAAATCAGAACCGCCTTTAGCGCCACCCATAGGAAGAGTAGTAAGAGCGTTTTTGAATGTCTGCTCGAATCCGAGGAATTTCAGGACTGAAAGCGTTACAGAAGCATGGAAACGGATACCGCCCTTGTAGGGACCGATAGCGTTGTTGAACTGCACACGGTAGCCGATATTGTTCTGGACCTCTCCCTTGTCGTCAACCCATGTCACGCGGAATGTGAAAATACGATCAGGCTCAACCATACGCTCGATGATACGGGCTTTTTCGTATTCAGGATGCTGGTTGTAAACGTCTTCTACGCAAAGAAGAACTTCTTTCACTGCCTGGAGGAATTCCTTCTCTCCGGGATGCTTGGCCTCAAGATTGGCCAGAATCTCATTAATATTCATGTTAATCAGTTTAGATTTAGGTTTTCCTGTTAATACTTCCGCTCAGCGGATTTATTCACTGCAAACTTACAAAATAAATTTTATACCGCAATAAAAAAAACGGTCAAAATCACTTCTGAACAAGGTTTTGACCGTATGTTATACAACATATCTCAACGACATAAAAAAAAGACCCCGAAGGGTCTCTTTTCTTATAGTGGTCACAGCATGCAGTTTACTGTTTGAAGATCACGATACGGTTCCAGTCATTGTGCGATGGATATTCCTGTACGTCTGAACCGAATGCCTTGGTTTCGAGACGGTCAGCTGAAATTCCGTATGTGTTGATAAGAGCGTTCTTGACAACTTCTGCTCGGCGCTGAGAAAGCTCCATATTGTATTCGGAAGTACCGGTGTCTTTGTCTGCGTAGCCGGCGATAACGATCTTTTCATTAGGATTGGCCTTCAGCCATTCAGCCATGGAATAGATATTGACTTCCTCTGTCGGAAGAATCTTGTCGCTGTTGATAGTGAAGCGGACGGTAGCCATCAGAGGAGCGTTCACGCAATCTTTCTGTACGACTTCAGGACAAGGAAGCTGAGACTGGAGTTCAGCAACTGTCTGTCCGCAGGCGAGGAGCTGTGCGCGGAGGTCATTGACCTGACCATTGAGAGCCGCGATCTGCGATACATAATTGCACTCGTTGAAGGTGTTCCAGCCACGGCCACCGATATTGAAGTTGAAACCGCCCATTGCACTTACGAGAGACTCGATTGATGAACCGGTAGCTACATTGTTCCAGTTGTCTGCATAGAATGTGGCACGTGCCTCAGCAAAGAAGTCAACATATTTACAAAGACGGAAGCGGAACTGGATACCTGCCGATACAGGGAGAGTCCACTGTACGGATTTAGGATCTCTCATAGAATACTCGCGTGTGATATTGGTCGCAGCGGGCTGCTCGTTGAAATGATTCTTGAAGTCCCAGTTGGCATCTCCACCCACACCTACGAAAGGAATGATAGAGAATACACGGTTGGGATTCACGCCGCCAAGAGAGTTGAACATATCCCACATGAGTTCTGCGTGAAGACCGACATGCTTTGAACGGCTCCAGCCGTAAGCCTCGGCACCCGGTACTGGAGTGTCCCAATGCAGCGCACCGCCGATGGCCTTGATACGGAATCCAAGATAAGGAGACATCCAGCGTCCAAAACCGAAGCTATACGATGCTGTCCATTTCTTGGCCATTACAGAATGTTCGGCATGACCTGCCGTTCCTTTTTCTACGAGTGGCTGGTTGGCACCGGCGCCAATTTCAATAAACCAGTTATTACGCCAATTTGAGAAATAATGGTTTGAATTGTCGCATGAAAATTCTGTCACTGTTACGGCGTCGTCTACAAATACATCCTGAGCATTCGCAACATTTCCGATAGCGAGAGAACCAGCGCAAATTGCTGTTGCGAGGTAAAGATTTCTTGCTTTCATACTGTGTGTTTTTTAGAATAGAATTTAGTTAAATTTCAAACCTTCCGCGGGAGATCTGATATAATATGGTTCCCGCCGGATTTACTACTTCAACGTTAAAATCCTTTAAACGGTTCGGCCAAATCCTAAATTTAACACATGAAGCATGTAATTTTTCCAGATATTCCCGACAACCCGTGCAGCCATAACAAAACATAAAAAAGGAGCCCTCCTGACGGAAGGCTCCTTATTTATCTATATCTTCTCAGCAGATTACTGTTTGAAGATTACGATACGGTTCCAGTCGTTGTGTGAAGGATATTCCTGAACATCCGAACCGAATGCTGCAGTCGAGAGACGATCCTCGGCGATGCCGTAAGTATTTACGAGCTCAGCCTTGACTGCGTCGGCACGACGCTGAGACAGCTTCATGTTGTAATCAGATGTACCGGTATCCTTGTCAGCATAACCGGCGATGATGATCTTCTCGTTGGGGTTAGCCTTGAGCCACTCAGCCATAGAGTAGATGTTGACTTCCTCTGTGGGGAGGATCTTGGCGCTGTTGATTGTGAAGCGTACTGTTGCCATGAGAGGAGCGTTGACACAGTCTTTCTCGACAACCTCGGGACAGGGAAGCTGAGCCTGAAGGGCAGCCACTGTCTGACCGCAAGCGAGGAGCTGTGCGCGGAGGTCGTTGACCTGACCGTTGAGAGCGGCGATCTGAGAAACGTAGTTGCACTCGTTGAAAGTGTTCCAGCCACGGCCACCGATGTTGAAGTTGAAACCGCCCATAGCCTGAACGAGAGCGTCGAAAGAGTTACCGCTTACGTTGTTGTTCCAATTGTCAGCATAGAATGCCGCACGAGCCTCAGCGAAGAAGTCAACATACTTCGAAAGACGGAAACGGAACTGGAAACCTGCAGTAACAGGAAGAGTCCACTGTACAGACTTGAAGTCTGTTGATGAACGGGGATACTCACGAAGGCAGTTTGAAGCGACAGGCTCGCCTTTCTTGCCCTGACCGAGGAAATCCCAGTTTGCATCGCCACCAAGACCTACGAAAGGAATAATAGAGAATACGCGGTTCTGGTTAACACCTGCGAAAGAGTTGAACATATCCCACATAAGCTCAAGCGAGAGGCTTGCATGCTTTGAGTGGTTCCATCCGGCGTTGGAAACAGCCTGCTCTGCATTGTTGGGGGTATCCCAATGAAGCGAGCCGTACATACCTTTGAAGCGGAGGCCCAGATAAGGACTCATCCAGCGACCGAAGCCCACGCTGTAAGCAGCAGTCCATTTCTTGCCGTCGACGGCATCCATGGCGTGGTCGGGATGAACATAACCACGCTCTACAAGGGGCTGGTTAGCACCGGCACTGATCTCGATGAACCAGTTGTTACGCCAATTTGAAAAATAGTGGTTGGTGTTGTCACATGTGAACTCTGTCACAGTAGCAGCATCATCCACAAACACGTCCTGCGCCATAGCAACGTTGCTGCATGCAAACGAACCAGCGCAAAGAGCCATTACGTAGTAAAGATTCTTAGCTTTCATACTGTAATTGTTTAAGAATAGAATTATTGTCTGTTTTATTAACGTTAAAAACAATTAATTTGTTTTAAAATTCTCTATAAACATTTAAGATTTTAAAACAACGGTGTGCGTCCTGTCAGTCAGATTGCGCGATTTTGGGTTAATTCTGATTAAATTCTCACGAAGATGACTTGTCCGCGTTTCAGTTTTCTGAAGATTGCATTTTTTATTGAAGCTAATGGAGTTGCTGACAGTATATTGCACCTAAATCATGACTTGTCTTGACCAGGGTAAAAAGCATGCACAACTCCATAGAGCCTCTGCGCTCTTTAGAAACTTTTTGCAAAATTACACATTATTTTTAATATACAAATTAATTTGCACTTTTTTTTTGATTTGTGCATTGTTTTTAGGGCCTGACAAAGATTTTTAGCAGTGGCATTACTGAATAATGCGTTTTTTTTGCTAATTTCGCTTTCAAAATTATGACAAAATTGATTTCTGTCAGCAAAGGACGTTGTCGTGCAGCATGAATTTCCATAAAAAATACAAGATTACCATCGAAGACGAAGCGCATTTGGCGGAAGTCGCCACACTAAGGCTGACCGGTCTCGGCATGTGGTGTGCTGTCGCCGGAGTGATCATAGGCTCTCTTCTTATAGCCGGCCTCCTTATCTCGGTATCACCTATAAGGACTCTGCTCCCCGGGTATCTCAAGGAAACACAGAGATCGGCCACAGAAGAGGGACTGCTACGTCTTGACTCTCTGATGGAGGCGTATGAAGTGAATAATGCTTACATAGACAATTACTTCCGTGTGACGGACACGGAAAGGGAACCTATAGATTCGGCTGCCGTCGTTCCGGTCTCACGCGAACTGACATCGGATTCATTAATGACCGCAACGAATGAAGAGCATCGGTTTGTGTCGCAGATGGAGGAACGAGAGAGATTCAATATATCTGTCCTTGCGCCTCTGGCTGCTGACGGCGTGGCTTTCTCTCCGGTCACAGCCGACGGTATTTTTACCACAGAGTCAAAATCTTCGGAAGAGGGCGTCATAATCATGCCTTATGAAGGAAGCATACAATGCGCCGCCGACGGTGCGGTCATAGCGTTATATTACTCTCCGACTGAACGCGGATACGTTCTGGCACTTCAGCACCCCAAAGGATTTGTGACCACCTATTCCGGGACCGGCACACCTCTTGTGGGCATCGGCGATAACGTCAATTCCGGGCAGATAATCGCACTCGCACCCGCTCCCGACTCAAAAGGAACAAGAAAATTCAAGATAAGGATGTGGCATAACGGTCTTGCCATTATACCATATGAGTATCTCGGCTTACCGGGACACAGCTCCGGATCTGAAACCGAAAGTTTCGAATCTCCCCGCGGGAGGCTATGACTGAAGACAGATCTGACCATCACGGATACACCTTAATATATTAAGAAGATTTTTTCAGAATGAAGCCCACTCAACAAAAGGCAACCAATATAGTGATACTCGGAAGCACCGGAAGCATCGGCACGCAGACACTCGATATCGTGCGCGAATATCCGGAAAAATTCCAGGTAGTCGGTCTTGTAGCCCGTCGGAACTGGGAACTGCTTGCTTCTCAAGCAAGAGAGTTCCGTCCGCGCAGGGTTGTAATAGCCGATAAGAATCTACATGGGAAATTACAGGAGGCACTCGCCGATCTTAATGTGGAGGTAGAAGCAGGAGACGAAGCGATAGCCGATCTGGCCGCCATGACGGAAGCAGACACCGTGGTGACGGCCATGGTAGGATATAGCGGACTCGTACCCACCATACATGCCATCGGCGCAGGAAAGCGTATCGCCCTTGCAAACAAGGAAACACTCGTAGTGGCGGGTGAACTGATAACCGGACTCTTAAAAAATTCCGAATCTGAAATCATACCCGTCGACAGTGAACATTCAGCGATTTTTCAATGTCTTGTAGGAGAAAACAGATCCAGACTGCGTAAAATCATACTCACTGCAAGCGGCGGTCCGTTCAGGAAACTATCTGAATCCGAATTGAAACATGTCACGGTGAAGGATGCTCTGCGTCATCCCAACTGGGATATGGGCGCGAAAGTAACGATCGACTCAGCTTCCATGATGAACAAAGGATTCGAAATGATAGAAGCCCGCTGGCTGTTTGACTGTCCTGCAAAAAAGATAGAGATCTCTGTACATCCGCAATCCGTAGTCCACTCTATGGTGGAGTTCTGTGACGGTTCGGTCAAGGCCCAGCTCGGTGTTCCGGACATGCATCTGCCGATACGATATGCTCTCGGATATCCGGAACGTCTTGCTACGGACGCCGCACCACTCTCATTGACCGAATATGGAACTTTAACATTCGAGGATCCTGACATGAAAAAATTTCCTCTCCTTGGAATGGCCTTCGAGGCCATTGAAAAGGGAGGCAACATGCCCTGTATACTCAACGCAGCAAACGAAGTGACCGTGGCCGCGTTTCTCAACAATAAGATACGATTTACCGATATGCCGGATATCGTAAAGAAAACAATGGCTGCAATCGATTTTATAGAAGATGTGACTCTCGACAATCTCATACATACAAATCTTGAGGCACGCCGATACGCTGAGGCCACTATTACCGGTGAGTGAATCATAATGACAAATATACGAAGCTAACAATTAATAATCTTTTAACCTTTGGATACATTTCTAATCAAGGCAGTGCAGCTGATACTGGCATTTGCCATTCTCGTGATAATTCATGAATTCGGACATTTTCTTTTCGCACGTCTGTTTGGTGTGCGCGTAGAGAAATTTTATATATTTTTCGATCCCTGGACAGAAATATTCAAATGGCGTCCTAAGCGTTATTACGGTTTTCTCGGTAAAACAAAAAAGCTTAAAAGCGCTGAATCCGGACTATCCGAAGAAGAACCTGTCGGACATGGCGCCCAGATCCCCGCATCCGACCATGAAAAGAAAAAAGACTCTTTCTGGGGAAATACCGAATACGGCATCGGCTGGCTTCCACTCGGCGGTTATTGCAAAATATCGGGAATGATCGACGAGTCTATGGATACCGAACAAATGAAGCAACCGGCGCAGAAATGGGAATTCCGTTCCAAACCCGCATGGCAACGCCTGCTGATCATGATAGCCGGTGTGCTGTTCAACTTCTTGCTCGCCATTGTGATATATGCAGGAATTGTATATGCCACAGGAGAAAAATATGTGACATTCAAGGAAGCGAAACTGGGAATGGAATATTCCGGAGAAGCTCAAAAAATAGGATTTCATAACGGAGACATTCCCCTCATGGCCGACGGTCATGAACTCGACAATCCATTCGAAGGACGTCTGAGCATGGTGCAGGCAAAGACTGTTACTGTACTCCGCAATGGACAGGACACTGTCGACATAACCATTCCCGACAAATTCATCTTTAATCTCGACCAAGAAGCCCAAAGCGACACAGCCTCGATAAATTTCTTTACTTATCGCATTCCAGTACGTGTCACTCAGGTGGTGGCAGGCGAAGGAGCTGCCAAAGCAGGAATAGAAACCGGCGATGAAATCATCGCCATAGACGGGACTCCCACTCCTGCCCTTACGGATTTCTTCCGCACATTGCCCGGTCACGACAACAAGACTGTCGCGATCACTGTGGTCAGACAAAAAGGTGAACGGCCAGACACCCTGTCTCTACCGGTACAACTGTCCTCAAACTCAAAAATGGGCATAGGGCTTGAAGTCAATCCGGCGGCATTCTACAAATACGAAGAGAAGCACTACGGCCTGTTCGAATCAATACCCCGAGGCATCGAAATGGGAACTGACCGCCTTGTAAACTATGCCAAGTCGATGAAAATGGTATTTACAAAAGAGGGGGCAAGTTCTATAGGGGGATTCGGATCCATAGGCAGCATATTCCCGGAGAAATGGGATTGGATAGCATTCTGGAATATCGCGGCCTTCCTGTCGGTAGCTCTCGCGTTCATGAATATTCTGCCCATACCGGCTCTTGACGGCGGCCACGTGATGTTCCTGCTCTACGAAGTGATATTCCGCCGCAAGCCGAGTGAGAAATTCATGGAATATGCCCAGATCACAGGCATGATAATCCTCATACTGCTTCTTGTCTATGCCAACGGCATGGATATTATAAGACTGTTCAAATAGGGCGATCCACGATTCCATTATCCACAAAATACAACCTGACAATATATGAAAAATAACAAACCGCATACACCTGTCATCTCTGGAGAAAAAGGAGTGATCAGCCTGCGACCCGGCAAGGAGGAATCCTTGCTCCGGCACCACCCCTGGGTGTTTTCCGGGGCTATAGCCACTCTTCCTCCCAACATCGGGGAAGGGGATATTGTGACAGTCTGTGACAGCAGAGGCAATATATTGGGGACAGGACACTACCAGATAGGAAGCATTTCCGTACGCATACTTGAATTCGGGATCTCGGGACTTCCCGAGGATTTCTATTTCCAACGTCTGACAAGCGCCTATGAATTGCGGCGCACACTCGGACTGATCCGCAAAGACAATGACTGTTTCCGCCTCGTACACGGAGAAGGAGATTTCTTACCCGGACTGATTGTCGACATATATGGAGACACAGCAGTCGTACAGGCGCACTCGCCGGGCATGCATTTCGCCCGTCGGACAATAGCCGACGCTCTGACACGACTGCCGGAAGCGCGTATCAGGAATGTGTATTACAAGAGCGAGACGACCCTCCCCTACAAGGCGGGACTCGATCCGGAAAACGAATATCTCGTCGGCAGTTATGACGGCAATATCGCCACAGAAAACGGACTTCTATTCAACATCGACTGGCTGAAAGGACAAAAGACCGGCTTTTTTGTGGACCAACGCGAAAACCGCCGTCTGCTCGAAAAATTTTCCGCCGGAAAGACCGTATTGAATATGTTCTGCTATACTGGAGGTTTTTCAGTCTACGCCATGAGGGGAGGCGCCCTTAGCGTGGATTCAGTCGATTCGTCAAGCAAGGCGGCCGCTCTCACGGATGCGAATATAGCCCTGAACTTCCCCGGTGACACACGCCATAGGACTTATGCCGAAGACGCATTCAAGTTTTTAGGAGATATGCCCGATAACAAATACGATCTGATTGTACTTGATCCGCCGGCATTCGCCAAACATCGTGGCGCGATCAAGAACGGACTTATAGGATATCGCAAGCTTAACGCCAAGGCATTCGAGAAAATAAAGCCAGGAGGAATTCTATTCACATTCTCTTGTTCACAGGCCATAAGCAGGGATATGTTTCGCATGGCTGTATTTACGGCAGCCGCCAAATCCGGACGTAAAGTAAGAATACTTCATCAGCTGTCACAGCCGGCGGACCATCCGATAGACATATCACATCCGGAAGGAGAATATCTGAAAGGACTTGTCCTCTCAGTAGAGTAATACCCTCAAGAGATCTTCTGTCTGTTTAAAATTGCTTCGAACCTAAAATCAATAACAACATATCGATATGAAAAAGATTATTCCGACATTGATAATAGGCACAATGGCAGGTCTGAATGCCAACGCCTATGTCGACAAGAACTTCAACTACCATGTTGACCGTTTCGCAGATATAGAAGTACTTCGTTATGAAGTTCCCGAATTCGAACGTCTGACACCCCGGCAACGTACGATGGTTTATTATCTCACCCAGGCTGCCCAGATGGGCCGCGATATCATATGGGACCAGAACGGCCGCTATAATCTCCAGATACGTCAGCTTCTGGAAAAAATATACCAGAATTATGAAGGTGACCGTAATTCCGCGGATTTCAAGGCATTCGAAAAATATCTGAAACAGGTATGGTTCGGCAACGGCATCCACCACCACTATTCGACAGATAAATTCAAACCGGAGTTTTCCAAAGAGTTTTTCCTGACCGAGACCGGCAAAATAAGCCCTTGCTGCCTGCCACTTGAAGAGGGAGAGACGCCCGAACAGATGATCGACAAACTGACTGAAGTTATTTTCAATCCTTCAGTAATGCCGAAACGCGTCAATCAAGACGGCACACAGGACGTCGTGGCAACTTCCGCAGGCAATCTTTATGGCGATGGTGTGACCCAGAAAGAAGTGGAGGCTTTTTATGAAGCCATGAAAGATCCTAAGGATACTACCCCGATTTCCTACGGACTCAACGCCAAGGTTGTGAAAGACAAGGACGGCAAACTGAAAGAAGAGGTATATTGTCTTAACGGACTTTATGGACCCGCCATCTCACAGATAATCTATTGGCTTGACAAGGCAAAAAGTGTGGCGGAAAATGACGCCCAGAAAGCTTACATCACCGCTCTGATAGATTTCTACATAACAGGAGATCTCCGTACGTTCGACGAGTATTCCATCCTCTGGGCCGAGGATACAAAATCCGATGTGGATTTCGTAAACGGATTTATCGAAAGTTACGGCGACCCGCTCGGCATGACCGGATCATGGGAATCATACGTTAACTTCAAGAATGCCAAATCCTCGTCACGCACTGAGACTATTTCTTCCAACGCCCAATGGTTCGAAGACAACTCCCCCGTCGACAAACGATTCAAGAAAGAAAATGTCAAGGGAGTATCTGCAAAAGTAATCAACGCCGCCATGCTTGCCGGCGATGCATTCCCATCGACAGCCATCGGCATCAACCTCCCGAACTCGAACTGGATACGCGCGGCTCACGGTTCTAAATCGGTTACAATAGAAAATATCACCGAAGCGTACGAGATGGCCAGCCATGGCAACGGCTTCAACGAAGAGTTCGTGATCGACAAGCCAACATCGAAAATCATGGATGACTATCTATACATCACCGACATGCTCCACACAGACCTCCACGAGTGTCTCGGACATGCGTCCGGCCAACTCCTGCCGGGTGTCGACGGAGATGCGCTGAAGGAAAACGGTTCAGCCCTTGAGGAAGCACGCGCCGACCTCTTCGCTCTCTATTATCTTGCAGATCCGAAACTCCTCGAACTCGGCATTCTCGACAATCCTGACGCATATCAGGCCGAATATTACAAATATATGCTCAACGGCCTTATGACACAGCTCAACCGCATCGAACCTGGCAATGACATAGAAGAGGCTCATATGCGCAACCGTCAGCTGATAGCGAAATGGGTTCTTGCCAACGGCAAAAAGAAAGGTAAAGGAGGCAAAGACGTAGTAGAACTTGTCAAAAAAGGTGGCAAGACATATGTCAAGATCAATGACTACCGCGAGATGCGCAATCTTTTCGGACAATTGCTCGGCGAGATCCAGCGCATCAAGAGCGAGGGAGACTATAAAGCCGGCAATGATCTGATACAGAAATATGCCGTCAAGGTTGATCCGAAACTGCACAAGGAAGTGCTCGACCGCTTCTCCAAACTTGACATCCCTCCCTACAGAGGATTTATCAATCCTGTCTATACCCCGGTGCTTGATGACAAGGGAGAGATTATCGACGTGACCATTTCATGGCCCGAGAATTACTCCGAACAGATGCTTCGTCTCAGCCGTGACTACTCACCTCTGACAAAATAACCATTCCCTTATGACGACAGACCGATGAAAGAGATCAAACATCTTTTTTTCACATATCGTAACGGTGCGGTGGCTGACACACTGCGCCGTTACGGCATGCCCTATAAAATAATTTTCGGACTCGATATCCCGAGAATTGCAGAAATAGCGCGCGGTCTGCAACCCTCTCTGGAACTCGCGGAAAGTCTTTGGGCGGACAAGGATGTCCGGGAATCGCGACTGCTCGCCACTTATCTGTTTCCATTGGAAGAGATGACTGAAGACTATTGCATGAGACTTGCCTCCGAGGTCATCACACAGGAAGAAGCGGACATGCTTGCCTTCAGACTGCTTAAGAGAATGCCTTTCGCAAACGCTCTTCTATCGCGCATGCAGTCTGACCAGGCATATGGACAAGCGGTGCGGGCTCTGCAGGCTCATATTACATGAGTCTGACCATACTGAGCAATTCGGCACAATATTTGTTATAAAACTGTGGGGCGGTTTCTGACCGTCCCGCAGTTTTGCTTTTATACAATAGAAAATAACAAATTCATAATATTATGGCAAAAGGTAAAATCGGGGTTACTACCGAAAATATCTTCCCCGTTATCAAAAAATTTCTTTACAGCGATCACGAGATCTTCTTACGTGAGTTAGTTTCGAATGCCATCGATGCCACACAGAAACTGAAAACTCTGGCATCGTTCGGAGAATTCAAAGGTGAACTCGGCGAAATGAATGTGCGTGTAGCAATCGACAAAGAAGCCGGCACATTGACTGTATCCGATCACGGCATAGGCATGGACGCCGATGACATCGAGAAATACATTAATCAGATAGCATTCTCGGGTGCGGAGGAATTTCTTGAAAAATATAAGGATAACGCCAATTCCATCATAGGTCACTTCGGACTGGGATTCTACTCCGCCTTCATGGTATCAAAGAAAGTAATTATCCGCTCTCTTTCTTACAAAGAAGGTGCAAAAGCTGTGGAATGGACATGCGACGGGAGTCCGGAATTCGAAATGCAGGAAACAGAGAAAACATCGCGAGGAACCGATATCATTCTTTATATAGACGATGACAACAAGGAGTTTCTGGAACAGACTCGCATAGACGCTTTGCTTAAGAAATATTGCCGGTTCCTGCCGGTTCCGGTCATCAGCGGGAAAGTCCAGGAATGGAAAGACGGCAAATATGTGGACTCCGACAAAGACAATATTGTCAATTCCACGGAACCTCTCTGGACAAAGAAGCCTACGGAACTCACGGACAAGGATTATCTCGAGTTTTATCATGAACTGCGTCCGGGAGAAGAAGATCCCATGTTCTGGATACACCTAAATGTGGATTATCCCTTCAATCTTACAGGAATACTTTATTTCCCGAAAATCAAAAACAATATCGATATCCGCCAGAACCGTATTCAGCTCTACTGCAATCAGGTATATGTGACGGATCAGGTAGAAGGCGTCGTTCCGGAATTCATGATGCTCATGCAAGGTGTCATCGATTCTCCCGACATTCCGCTGAACGTGAGCCGCAGCTATCTGCAGGCCGACCAGCAGGTCAAGAAGATATCTTCCTATATCTCCAAAAAGGTTGCGGAGAAACTCGACAGAATGTTCAAGGATGACCGCAAGTCTTTCGAACAGAAATGGAATGACATAGAGGTCTTCATAAAGTATGGCATGCTTACGGACGAGAAGTTCTACGAAGCCTCAAAGAAATTCTTCCTGCTCCGTGATGTCAACGACAATTATTACACACTCGATGAGTACCGCACTCTTGTCGAATCAGCTCAGACCGACCGTGAAAACACGATCATATATCTGTATGCCACCGACAAGACCGCACAATACTCATATATTAAAGCGGCAGAAGAGAAAGGCTATAATGTACTCCTTCTTGACGGTCAGCTCGACCAGCATCTTATCCATATGCTTGAGAGCAAGCTTGAGAAAATCCGTTTTGTACGTGTCGACTCCGACACCCCCGAACGTCTGATCGCGAAAAACGATGACAAGAGTGCCAATCTGTCTCCCCTCGAGGCAGACATAGTTACCGGCATGTTCCGCAGCCAGATGCCCGAGATAAAGGATACAAATTTTATTGTAGAATACACATCTCTCGGTAAGACCGACGCACCGGCGACTATCACTCAGAATGAAATGATGCGCCGTATGAAAGAAATGGCGGCTCTGCAACCTAATATGAACTTCTACGGCTCCATGCCAAGCATGTATGCATTGGTAGTCAATACCGAACAACCGGCTGTCAAAAAGATTGTCGAGGATGGTAAAGCCGCGCTTGAAAGCGAACTGTTACCGGTACGCGCGGAAATAGAGACGCTCAACAATGAAATAGAGACTCTGCGCAAAGAGATGAATGAAAAGAAAGATGATACCGAGAAAGAACCTCTTAAGACCCGCATAGCCGATAAAGAAAAGACTGTCGAGGAGAAACGTGCCGAAGAAGATAAACTCATCAAGGAATACGCCTCCACTCAGCCTGTTCTCAAACAGATCATCGATCTTGCTCTTTTGCAGAGTGGATTGCTTAAAGGAGAAGATCTGTCGGCCTTTATCCGCCGCTCGATTTCATTGTTATAAAACATATGCTCCGACTGTGTAAGATCAATTCCTGACAAAAGGATCTTATAAGATCAAGGGGAGACACGTGGAATCATCCATGCGTCTCCCCTTTATATATAAAGTAATCGGTTTATTATTCCTGAACGGATTTGGAGATTGAGTTCTCATCTCCGGTCATTATGATTGCAATATTTGTCTGTGGACTTTTGATCAGCAGGAAGGCTTCGGATTCTGCTCCTGAAGGAAGTATCCATGCCTTGACGACATTTCCTCCTTCGTTTGAATTAAGAAACAGATTCACAGGTTCCGCAAATTTGATTTCCTGCGATATTTTATTTGCCGCCTCCTCAGAAAGCATGGCAGTTGTTACAGACTTAAGACCCTCCTTCTCGATTTCCTCTGCAGGAGCATCCATAATCATCGTTGCAACAGGGCGCACATTATTGTTAAAGAAATCAATCAGCGTACCGGCATTGATAGAAAACCCTCCGGCCATGGCCAAAGCCAATGTCATTAAAATTTTCTTCATAAGGTTCAATATATTAGTGCGTTATCAATTAAGTAAGTGATTTTAAAACCTCATATATCAATTGCCTGTGCTTCTGATATATGTTTAATCCGATCAATTACTTTATCATTGTATCTTTCCAATTGAAAAGCAACAATCTATTTTATTTTACAAATGTAATAAAAATTATCGAGAATTGCGCGTGGCCGAAATAAGAATTTTGTAGGATCAGTATGGGCAGATGTAAGCTGGGGAGAATTCTGGAGTTGGGACCCCAAAGATACGTGAGTCCTTATCACGCGTAATGCACTCTTACGCCTGAGATAAACAAAGAGGCTAATAAAATATACGCTCGCGTCAGGCTGACACGAGCGTATATTTTATTTCCGTAAATAATTCAATCCGCCATATTAGGCTCGGGACCATATTCATTGCTTCCCGGATCAGAAGGCTTGCAGAACCATACAAGCAAAAGGATTGCTCCGACCAGAGGTATAAGCGCGATAAAAATCCACCATCCGCTTTTGGAAATATCGTGAAGGCGACGGACAGATAATCCCAAACCAGGAAGGAGCAAAGCAAGAGACACAACTCCCTGAATGGCTGATACGGCCGATGTCCCTGCCCCGAAGATACCAAGGATAAATCCAATTGCCATACCGAGTATAGCTGTAAAAAGCACATACCACCAATATTCCGAACGGGACGCACGACCGTTAAAATTGCAATAATTCTGGGCAAGAGCCTTGTTTGTATAACCGTCCGCGATAGCGTATTGACGAATATCGTGTTATTGATGTATTTTTG
>OHAJ01000653.1_pt1 | contig 25661 bp, 17 predicted proteins | sample 1577101 | NCBI WGS metagenome assembly OHAJ01 (sample SAMEA3541531, study PRJEB24748) | human gut metagenome | biome: human gut; feature: human-associated habitat; material: faeces | place: China | collected 2012
ATAACAGAATGTCCGGAATGCCTGTTTTTATGCTTGGCACCTATTTCCTGCCATTTTTCATATTGTTCTGTTGTCAATATCTTCTTTATCTTTTTTTCTTTGGCAGCCACTGCTTCTTGGATTTCCTCAGCTTTATCCTCCCTTTGAGAACTTTCACCTCTATCCGGCCCTACTCCACCCATCATCGGTGGTTCTCCACCCATCATCGGCGGACGTCCTTCACCCGTACCGTGAGGTCTACCCATAGGCGGCCCCTGCCGTTCGGAATTCTGCATCGCACTAAACCGTTTCTTCTGTTCTTTCAGATTAAGTTTATAGATTTTCTTATACTGCTTCTCTGTCAGTTGCAGTTGTTTTTTCATCTCATCCGTTTCGCGTTTTGCGACCTTCTCGGGCGAAAGTACTTCACGCGGTAATGAAGAATGATTTTTTTCTTGTTGTCTTTTCCTTCACGGTAAAGAACGATACTCCCAGCCTCCGATACCTACCACCTGTTTTCCGGCCTGAAATTCCCATCCGCGAAAGGCATAATTGAGATAGATCCAGTCGGTGGCATCGAAAAAGGCCTGATCCTTATGAAGTTTGTTAAGCCGTTGCCTCCAGGAATAGGTAAGTCCCTTGACAATCTGCCCGTCAATACGGAACATAAGATATTTCGCCTCGAATCCAGTGTTAGCGTCCTGTGTATGTCCGTCAACGGCATCCCATTGAAAGTCCACCCGGGCCGCGACATTGAGTCTGAAAATCGACTGAGGTTCCTCTTCCGGCGGAGCGGAGGTGTCAGCCTGTATCTGGCCACAGAGAGCCGACAATGCGGCTAAAGATAATAATAATCTGGTATTCATAAATTTAAGGTTAGACATAAGAGCAGCGTCCGAATCCGGACACTAAACTGATGCAAAGATAATCAAACTTATTTATCCCGCAAGCCCCGGAGTATGTTTAGTTTTGGGACAGTTGTTTTTAACAGAAAAAATAATCAAGGGAGGCCCGGCAGGAACCTCCCTTGATTAATCTGTTCTACAATTTATCGGATCATGACTTTCTTGCCGTCGATGACATAAAGGCCGCTGTCAAGTCCTGATGTGGAGAGATCCCTGCTGACTCCGCTGCGTACGAGACGGCCCGAAATGTCATAGACATCGACCAGAGAGAAAGCATTCCCGGACTGATCGTCCAAGATGTCGACAACCGGAGAATTGCCCGGCCTGAAGGTCCAGGCCTCAAGAGAATTGAGCCGCACTTCGCCGTCGGCATAGACAGATATGCCGACGGCAGCTTCCGACTGCGGGAAGACACGTATGGACTGCGCCCACCTGTCGTTGACAAATATGTCAAGAATCGAACCGTCGACAAACAGATTGATTTTAAGGTCCGAACCGGCGGCAGGACGTTCCGGCAGAGCCATACGGTAGATTCCGGCATAAGAACCGGCGTCATTGTTCCAGCGCTCTATCTCGGTGAAGTCCGCGATCAATTCGCCTGTAGCGGGGTTGTAATATATCTTCGCCGCAGTGGAGCCGTTGTCAAAAATCCTGAAACCGAAGGGAACAGTCCCGACCTTGAAAGAAGCAAGCACCTCGGCATGACGGCCCTCGACCGGATCAAGGGCACGCACACCGTCAAGATCAAGAGAAGAGAGAGACGCCTTGACATCGGAACGCATCACTTTCAGACCATCGAAAGGTTTCTGCACAAGATTGCCGGCGGCATCAAGCGACCACTCGCGCGGCAGCGAGTAGCAATGAGCCCATCCGAGAGAGTAATTGTTTTCACCCGAAATCTTGTCAGGCACGATTCCGAGGGCGATGGTGCGCCCGTCGTGAGTATAGACAGTCGGCGAGAGAAGGCCATAACCCTCTTTGGAGTTCATCTCGACTGTGCGCGGACCGGATTCCGGGCGGAAAGTCCCGTCGGCATTTATGGTTCCGACCCAATAGAGACAGCGCACCCCCTGCGACGTGCCGAGAGGAGTGACGGTAAAGAGCCATTTGCCTCCAGGCATAGGAGTGATGTTGGGCATTTCCCAGAATGTGCCTTGCGAGGCGGCATGCGAAGCCGAGAAGAAAATACGTCCGTCGTTCGTGAACCGTTTCGATGCAGGATCCATCTTGTGCAGTGTCACCGCACCGAGGCCCCCCTTGGACGTACCGACAATGATATATGCGTCATCGCCGCTGCGGAAGAAATAAGGATCGCGGAAATCATCGCTCAGACCTGACGGACGACCGTTTATAAGAGGATTGGATGTCGATTTGTTCCACCTGACCAGATCGTCGTCGGCAGGAGTGGCCATGCATATGGTAGCCCTGGCATAATCTACGGCCGTATATATCGCGGCAGGTTTTCCGCCGGTCAGGACATCGTCAGAGACAATGGCACCGCTCCAGCAGCCCTTGATATCATAGGACTCTCCGGGAGCAATTGCGATACGCTCCTCACGCCAGTTGACAAGATCGGACGAGGATATGTGCCCCCAGTGCAGACGCGTCATATAAGGACCGTTGGCGTTCTTCTGGAAGAAGAGATGATAGCGGCCGTTGGAATATGTCATGCCGTGACACTCGTTGGTCCATGCCGTGGCGGGCATGCCGTGAAAACGGGGACGCAACGTCTGGTCCGCATAGCGCGACGCCGGAATAGAGAGATCCGCCTCATGCTCGGGAGAGAAAGCCGCGATCTCCGATGCAGAAAAGGCGCGGTCGTGCACCTCCACGTCATCGACAAGGCCATTGAAAGTATTGATCATGAACGGACCCGCGAAGCTGTTCTCCACACTACGTCCGATCGTGAGCTTCGATGCGGAATTGTCGAAAGTATCCATGCACCGGGCCTCTCCGACTTTCTGACCGTTACGGTATAGAGTCACAGTCTTCGAAGCGCCCTCGGCGACCGCCACGAGATGACACCATTCATAACAAGGGAGGATATCGGAAGCCTCGACCGTCACCTTCCAGCCACCGGAATAACACTCGAAGGCATACTTGCCCGTATAGCCGAGCGAAAACTGCCAGCCGGCCCGTGAAGAGTCATCGAGCGTGCCGGCAAGGCGGATCTTCTCTTCAGTCGGCGTGTCAAGAGCTATGACAGGATAAGTCTCCGGAGCCACCCACATGGAGAAAGTAAGAGAAGCGGCAGAAGCGGATCCGGCATCTATATTACCCTGCGCATATGCAGAAAATCCGTCAAGGCGGAGGGCCATTCCGGATGCGCCGGGAATATTCTCGGGGGTTGTCTTGGAAAAAAGAAACAGATTTTTTCCGCCGACAGCCTCGCGGATGGTCTCGCGCCCCTGAAGATCCATAGGTACATGCAGGATTCTCGACGCATACGCATCGGTCTGCGCCGCGGCAAGCGCGGCAACCGATAAAGTAAAGTATTTTAATTTCATCATACGAGATAGCAACTGATAAAAATACAATCAAATTGTGAATACCGGGTTAATTTAGGTTAAACCGCGGAGCGCGCGTGTCGCGGGCTCCGCGGTAAATGAACTACCCAACCGATATTTTAAGCAGCGTTTTCAATAGCTGCTTATTTGAGATAATCGAGAATATTGAGAGTAAGCTGCTCCACATTGTGCTGATAAGGATTCGCACCCGAATTCTGGTTCCATTCATAAGCGGCGAAACCGTTGGCAACACACCGCCCGTGAACCGGAGTGGCGAAGAACTCCACGAGACCTGCCACACAATGGTCGCGTACGTGGCCCCAGGTGGCAAGCACGAGAGAGCCGGTAACAGCCTCGAAATTGGCTATCACGTCCGGATAGCTGCCACGGCCATAGAGATTGCAATCCCACAGACAGTTGTGGTCCTCACGCTGGCCGGGGCCAATGAGCGGTATGCCCGGCAGACCCCATCCGTTGGGATCCTCGAGAGTCAGGCCCTTGAATATAGCATGTTCCGAACGGTCATAATAGCCCTGGTCACCACTCTCCTTGAAGTCAACACCAAGGAAAGGATTGATGGTCCAGACATCATCGCCGCTGCCTCCGTCTCCATTGCCGAACACGGTAGGAGCCATATTATCGGGCACGAAACCGAGAGGCACCGTAAGCTGAGTGGCCATATTGGCAAGATAGAGGCTACCGCCGTTGGCCGAATATTCCTTAAGCGCCCCTATGGCCTCGGGAGAAGTGATCACAGCGGGAAGATTTTCCCAGCCAAGAGGCATGCCCACACGGTCGATCTCGATCCAGAGCACAGAGTAAATGTCCGGATCAAGCGTAGCCAGATCGGAGGGATATATAAGATCGGCATTCTCCTGCTGCACGAACCAGGTGGCGGCGGCACGCTCGTCATCATCGGGAAGCTCCGCGATAGAGCCGGCAGTCATCAGATATCCCATCTTGGGCGTGATGTAGGGAATCTTAGTCTTGACAACCGCCGACACAGAGGGATAATACTCATCGTAGATGGCCTGCACGTCATAGGAAAGATCGACCTCCATAGGCTGGGCCTTGAGGGTTACGGTCGTAGTGCCGGCAGGAAGATACATGGCAGCGGCCTCGTCGCCGTTTGTCACAACGCGGACACCGGTCACATCATTGCCCGAAGGATTGGTCCATGAGAGAGTGACCTTGCGTCCGGTGACAGAAGATGTCAGACCGGTCACACCCGGAAGCTCCTCGACCGGAAGCACCGCTGTGGTCGAAACGCCTTCCGACACATATCGGTTGTCGTAGCAGACCTTCACCGTGTAAAGACCTTCCTCGCCCATAGGCTGGCCCTTGACCACATATGAAGTGGCATCGGCGCCGAGGCTTACAGGATTGGAAGTGTTGGCATCGCGTATAAACAGGACGTCGGTTATGTCGCCGGCGGGAAGATTCCATGTCACGTTGATTGTATGACCGGAAACTTCAGCCCTCAGATCGGAAACAGTAGGAAGGTTCGGCACTTCCTCATATCCCGTTGGCTCAAATTCGCCACAAGATGTGAAAGTGGCGGCGAGAGCCATGGAAAGAGCGGTTATATAGGATTTTGATTTCATTTTATCAATGATAGATTTTAATTATGATATACAGATGGTCCGGCGGGATGTCAAAGCTTCAGGCTTTGGACGCGGAACCCGAAAACCGACGATACGGTTGCGGACCGGATGTCAGAGAGAAAAAGGAGAGAGAAAGAGCAGCCGAAATCATTCTCAGTCGTAGAGACCTCCGGCGTTATCTTTCTGCTCGAGAGGCACGGGGAAATAGAGATCATCGGCCGAGAGACTGGCGCCGCTGTAATAGGGCTGGAACTGAGCCTCGAACTGATAATATCTGTTTACAGTCTCGACAGCCGTACCCCAGCGAAGCAGGTCAAACCAGCGGTGACCTTCCATGGCCAGCTCGACACGACGCTCGTGACGCACCGCACGGCGGGCATAGTCCTGACTCCAGCCGGAAGCGGGATACTGACCCACGGCATAATTGGCCACCATCGGATTGCAGTCGACCGGAGTGTAGGACGCATCGACAGAACGCGCAGCCTTGGCACGAACCTGATTGATAAGATCGCGTGCCTGGTCAAGATCCTTGTTCTGCTCGATAAGAGCCTCGGCCTTCATAAGCATCACATCGGCATAACGGATAATGATATAATTGAGCGAGGAGGCACCCCAGGGCACGATACCGGTAGTGACATACGGACTGTCGGGTGAAGGATAGGGTTTCTTGCCTGAATACTGGCCGTAGAGTTCAAGATTGCGGCACCACTTCTCATTGTACATATATCCGCGCCAGGGCATGCCGATACGGCCCAGAGTGAAATCGAGACGGGGATCGACATTGCCCGCATAATCGGCCTTGTCGACATTTTCGGAATTCTGAGTGCCGTCAAGGTATGGAAGGCCGTTCACATCCGTGCGGAAAGCATTGACCAGATCCTGCGACGCAAGATAGAAATCATCGCCGTTTCCATAGAGATTGCCTTCGGAATAAGTACAGTTGATACAGTTGTTGAAATTGAACTGGTCGGGATTGTTGGCCGAAGAGAACTGGACGGCCATCACGGACTCATAGGTATTGTTCATCTCGGGCTTCGAGATATCGAGAAAGTTCGGGTAAAGCTCATACCGGCCCGAAGAGATGACATATCCGGCATATTTCTCGACCGTCTCCCAGTCGGAATCGAAGAGCGCCACTTTGGCAAGAATAGCGGCGGCGACATACTTGTTGAATCGGCCCACCTCTTCCTGAGTCTCGGGAAGCACCTCGTATGCGTCGCGAAGATCGGCCTCGATGAAACCGAGGATCTGGCTGCGGGTGTACTCGTCGGCACGGCATTCCGAAGGATTGGCCACATTCTCGTCGAAATAGGGGAACTTCTCGAAAAGACGGTACATGTCGAAATAATAATATGCACGGAGAGTCTTCATCTCGGCTATCATGGAGGCTTTTCGAGACGCATCTATGTTGCCGGCCGCCGCGATCGCCTTGATGGCGGTGTTGCAACGCGACACCGAGAAGAAATTATTGCGCCATTTGAAATTTATGATCGCGCTGTTGCTCTCGACATTGCCTATCTCGAGCTGGTGCATATAAGCCTCCATCGTGACACCGTCGCCACCTTTGAGGGCATCGTCAGAGCGGAGATCGATGACCCAGTTGTTGATCGGTCCGGCAAACGACTCGTTGTTGCCGAAATAATGGTTTAGAAGAGTCGCATAGGCGGCTACCATCATGTCGACGGCCTCATCCTCACCGATCTGCTCGGAAGTGAAGGAACCCTGCGGTTTGGTATCGAGCATACTGTCGCAGGATACAGTGCCGAATCCGGCCGCCGCGAATGCCGCGATATATGCGGCGCTCCTGATATATGATTTTATGGTTTTCATTTTGATAATAGGAATTTGGGATTAGAACTGGAAGTTAACGCCGACAGTGAACGAGCGGGGACGCGGATATCCGCCGTCATCCATGCGTGCGCCGTAGCCGCTGGGTGCGATCTCCGGATCGAGACCTTTATACTTCGTGAGAGTGAAGACATTCTCGACCTGTGCGAAGACATCTATGCTCTGGCCTCCGATCGCCTTTGCGGCACGCTCGGGCAGCATATAGGAGAGTTTCAGATATTTCATCTTCATGTAGGAGCCATTCTCCACATAATAGGATGAGAAACGCGACTCATTGTTGTCGTCGGTGAGAGACACGGCGGGAATATCGCTGCCGGTGTTTGTCTCAGACCAGCAATGTAGCACATCCCTGCTGCGGTTGGAGATAAGCGATCCGTAGCTCATGGAGTAGAGCTGACGCTTCATGTGATTGATGATATCGTAGCCGAAATCGCCCGAGAAGAACATATCGAGAGTGAACGCCTTGTAGCGGAACGCGAGGTTTATACCCATGGACAGATCCGGATTGGGATCGCCGATGATGCAGCGGTCCTCGTCATTGATGACGCCGTCGCCATTGAGATCGCGATAGATGAGACGTCCGGGGGCGGCACCGGTCTGTGTGGCATGGTTCGCCACTTCGGCGTTGTCCTGGAAAATTCCGTCGCAAACATAGCCGTAATAGACGCCCATGGGCTGTCCGGGAATGAGACGCGAGTCACCTCCGATGAATTCCTGACGGTCATTAAGGGCCACGAGCTTATTCTTATACTGCGAAAGATTGATCGAACCGTTCCATGAGAAATCGCCGTAAGTCGGGCTGTTGTAGCCGAGAGAGAGCTCCCATCCGGTATTTTTCATCTTGCCGGTGTTTAGCCATATGGCGGCGTTCTCTCCGGCCACGTCGAGCGCAGGGGGAATGGTGAGCATGTCGTGGGTATTCTTCATGAAGAAGTCAGCCGTAAGATTGAGACGTCCGTTGAAGAAGAGCATGTCGATACCGATATTGTTCTGTACGGTAGTCTCCCATTTTAGATCGGGATTGCCCGATGCGGCGAGAGTGATGCCCGGAGTAGTGGACGAATTGGTTCCCGAGATATCGTAGGCGCCGTTGCCACGGTTGACGATATAGGTCGAATAAGTGGGATAGAGAGGGGGAATGTTGGCGTTACCGTTCTGTCCCCATGAGTAACGGATCTTGAAATCGGTCACCACATTATTCTCCGGCCAGAAAGGCTCGGCAGAGGGGCGCCATGCGAGAGAGAAAGCGGGGAACACGCCTGCGCGATGCTTCTTGGCGAAGCGGGAATTCTCGTCACGGCGGATAGTGAACGACGCCAGATAGCGGTCGTCGAAATTATAATCGGCCTTCGCGAAAAGCGAGAACACGCTCCACTGGGTCTTGCCGCCGCCGGCGTTCTCCTTGCCTGAACCAGCACCGACCTGCATGAAGTCGGTATCCTCGAACATATATCCCTGACGGCTTCCCGAGAGATCCTGAAAGGTATAGGATATGGCTTCCGTACCGATGAGGGCGTTGAGATGGTGCTTCTCGTTGAAAGTCTTGACATAGTTGGCGGTGTTTGTCCAGGTCCATGTGTCGCCCTGACCGTAAACGCTTGTCACCGAATTGACATCCGAAGGGATCTGCTTGCGTCCGAGATCGGTATTGAAATACTGCGAGTGCTCGATACCGATATTCGTCTTGAGAGTAAGGCCATCGACAGGACGCACCTCAAGGAAAGCGTTGCCGAGTATACGCCAGTTCTGATGATCGTTGTCCTGTGCGTTCTTGATCATCTGCACGGGATTCTGAAGGTCGGAATTGATAAGTTCGATCGGTATGGCATATGCTCCGTCGGCACCGTATACGGGAAGCGCGGGGTTCATGGCCATCGCAAGGAAGGGAATACCGCGGTCGCCATAGGTCTCCACACCACGGTTGCGCCACTGGGCGATCAAAAGATTCTCTCCCACGGATATGTACTTGTTGAAGTCATAACGGGAATTGACGCGGCCGGAGAAGCGGCGATAGAAAGAAGACTCTATATTGCCGACCTGATCGATCATATTGAGAGAGAAAAGCACGGAACCCTTCTCGCCGTTGTTGGCCACGGTAGCGGTGAGATTGTTTGTCCACGCCGTACGGTAGACCTGATCCTGCCAGTCAGTGTCGGTGATCGCGAAATTCTCGTTTCCGCCCACATATTGCTGATAGACGGGAGTAGTATTGCTGCCGAAGAGCTGAGGAACTCCGAGAGGAAGACCCGCACGTGCGGCGGCCATGCCGTAGGCGGTCGCCCATCCGTCGGCATCGAGCATTTCGTAGCGCCTGGCGATGGTCTGTGCGGTCAGAGCGTAATTGACATTGATGGAAAGACGGTCGCCCTTACCATGTTTGGTAGTGATTATGATCACACCGTTGGCCGCACGCGAACCGTAGATAGAAGCGGAAGCCGCATCCTTGAGGACCTGCATAGACTCTATGTCGGCGGGGTTGATGACATTGATGTTGTCAGTAGGCACACCGTCGACAATGTAAAGAGGATCATTGGAAGAGTTGGCGGTCGACATACCGCGGACGCGGATAGAGCCCGTACCGCCCGGCTCTGCGCTCGGCACGACATTGACGCCCGGAAGCTTGCCGGCCATGGAGCTCATGATGTTTCCCGAGTTTTCAGAAAGAGGCTCCTTCATGTTCATTACAGACACGGCACCCGTAAGATCGGCCTTGCGGACCGTCTGATAGCCGACCACGACTACCTCGTTGAGGACTGCGGAGTTCTCGTCGAGATAGACAGTCATTGAGGGCTCGGCCTGAAGCGTGGTGGAATTATAGCCCACATAGCTTACGGTAAGTCTGGATTTCTCCGGAACGGTGATCTGGAAGTTACCGTCGATGTCGGTAGCCGTTCCTTTCCGGGTAGCCTCCGACATGACAGTGGCGCCTATCAGCGGCTCGCCGTCCTGACGGGAAAGCACCGTTCCATGCACAGTTATGTCCTGCGCCTGCGCCACTACCGCCATCAGGCAGACAAAAAGCGCGCTTAGGAATGATTTTTTCATGTTAATGATTTTTGTTAACAATTTTGATTTTTTAAAATTATGCCGCAAATTTAGGGAGAGAAAGCAACAGGACTTATAAAAAAATTTGCAAGGGCTATAAAAAATCGTACAATGCACGAATTTTTATAGCCCTTGCAACGAATGTCACAATTATTACAATTTATAAAATATCAGTCAGTCAGGCCTGAGCGTGTTTCAGACGGAGTCTCGCCATATGCCTCCCGATAGCACTTGGTGAAATATGCGGGAGTGGAGAATCCGGTGGCGTATGCAATCTCCGATACGGTCTTCTCAGTCGACAGAAGCATGTTGCGTCCTTCCTTAAGACGGATGGTACGGATCAGTTCGACCGGAGAGAAATTGGTAAGCGCCTTTATCTTCCTGTAGAACTGCGACCGTCCGAGACCCATTTCCGCAGCCAGAGCGTCAACGCTGACATCGGCGTCGCTCATCCGCTCACGGAATATCTCAAGGAAACGGTTGTAAAAATCGGAATCGATGGCCGAAGGCGCGCCCGGCACCTGTGCGGGGGCCTTGTGAGCCGGCCGCATTTCCGGGGAGCCGTTCATCCACACCTCGCGGATGCGGCGCCGGTTTTCGACAAGACTCGCACAACGGGCACGCAGAACAGCGGCGTCAAACGGTTTGGAAAGATATCCGTCGGCGCCGGACTCATAGCCCTGCACACGCTGCTCGTCCATCGAACAGGCAGTGAGCATCAGCACCGGGATATGCGACGTCGACACCTCCTCCTTGATACGCCTGCAACACTCCATACCGTCCATGACAGGCATCATGACATCGCACACCACTATGTCGGGGACATATCTGGCCGCCATGCGGACGCCGTCAGCACCGTTGGTCGCGGTAATGACACGGTAGGCACCGGACAAGAGCTGCGAAATCATCACCAGAATGTCTTCATTGTCGTCTATGACAAGGAGAAGAGGGAGATCACCGCCGTCCGGTTCCGTCGTCTGCGGTACTTCGGGGAGCTCCGGACTCTCGACACGTGCGAGTTCGGCGGTCACGTCACTGTCTGTAATGCCGCCCGTCATGGCCTCGGCCTTGTCGGCCACATGCCTCAAAGGAAGAGAGACAGTAAACACCGAACCTTTGCCCGGCTCGCTGACGGCCGTGATCGAACCGCCGTGCAGCTCGACAAACGCCTTTGCGAGCGACAGGCCGATCCCCGAACCGTTCGGATGCACCTTGTCGACCTGAAAAAAACGGTCGAATATGCTGCCGAGATCTTCGGCCGATATGCCACGTCCGGTATCAGACACGGAGAGAATCATGTCGGCATCCGTAAACGACAGGTTTATGTCGATCTCTCCGTTGTCGGGAGTATATTTGAAAGCATTCGAGACAAGATTGAAAAACACCCTTTCGATCTTCTCCACATCCATGGCCACATGGGCCGGAGCATCCGCGGCACATTCAAGAGAAAGCTTCATATGTCTCTGTCGGGCCACGGCGTTGAACGCGTCGGTCCAGTCCTCGACGAGGTGGCGGATATCTACCTCCACGAGATTGAGATCAAGCTTGCCGTTCTCATATTTCCGGAAGTCAAGCACCTGGTTTATAAGCCGGCGGAGTATCTTGACGTTCTTGTCGGCAATGCGTGCGAGAGTCTTCTGCTGAGGGGTGAGATTACCCGCTTCAGACAATTGTCTGACAGGCTCGGCTATTAGCGTCAGAGGAGTCCGCAGATCGTGCGAGACATTGGTGTAGAATCTCAGTTTCGACTGAGTGGCCTCATTGAGCTGTTCGTTGAGAGACTTCTCGTTGTCGCGCTGACGTTCAAGTTCATGATTCTGCTCGACAAGCATTTTCTGCTGGCGGCGGTTAAGCCAGAACACACGCAGGAAAAGGAAGAGCACTATAAAGAGGAGAGCGAGTATCGACAGCGTGACATAGAGGAACGTGGACTGGATGGAATGCTGGTCCCAATAATGGTCGACCTGTGATTTCAGTTCCTTTATCTTGGAAGTCTCCTCCTTGAGCGACTCGTTCTGCAGATTGAGAATGTCGGCATTGGACTTGTCGACGGCGGAAGCCGCCGGCAGCCTTACCACACGCTCGTAAGGTCTGCCTTCGAGAATGTCAAGGGCGGTACGGATCAGACGGTATCCTTCGGTAGGATAAAGGAAGGTGGCGTCTATCCGGCCGTCGGAGACAGCCTTCATGCCGATCTCCGGCGCGGCGTCGATACCGATTATATACGGATCAAGTCCCCTCCGGGCGGCCACATCGGCGGCCGCTATCGCCATACGGTCGTTATGCGCGAAAATCAAGTCGACATCCGGATAAAGCGCAAGCAGCGAGTCCGCCACATCGTTTGCCTTGCCGTAGTCCCATTCTCCATGACCCGAAGCGACAAGCTTCATGCCCGGATAGAGTTCCAGACCGGCCTTGAAACCGTTATGACGCTCCTGCGCCGGTGTGGAGCCCGGATTTCCGAATATCTCGATGACGCGAGCATCCGGACCGGTCAGCGAACGGGCGTACTGCGCCGCCTGATAGCCTATACTGTCATTGTGCGCACCCTGGAATGCCGTATAGTTGTCTCCCACCACATTTCTGTCGAATATGACCACCGGTATGCCCCGGGCCATCACTTCGTCGACAACGGGCGTAATCGGCTCCGCCTCGTTGGGGGCGGCTATTATTATGTCGAAGCCGTTGTCGGCAAAATAACGGATATCTTCTATCTGCTTCTCATTGGAGTCATCGGCGGAACGGATCTCTATCTCGGCATTGTCATGAAACATCGCCTCGCGGAGCATCTCCTGATTCATCTTCGCGCGCCAGTCATCCTGACTGCACTGCGACACACCGATACGGTATTTCTTCTCTTCCGCACATCCGAAAAGTAAAATAGACATCAGCGGAAGCAACATAAAAACAAGTCCTGTCTTGAGTTTCATTTGATATCAGGTTGGCGGTAAGAATAGGCATGTGTCACCGTTCGACAACTTGAACGGGCACATGACACATTATTGTCAAATTTTCTGCAAAGATAACTATAATATTGTAAATTAGGCGCATTGACTGATAAAAATCGGGCCATGCAACATTTTTTATATCTTAAGACTGTTTTTTTATAACACTTCGTTTTATTTAGATATAGATTTGCAACCGAAACCGGACACGGGCCGGATTCCCAACCGATTATTCAAGAAAAACAAGACAGGACCAATATGGAAAAACTCAAACAGATCATGACGGGAGCAGCCTCGTTTCTTCTTCCGCTCGCAGCGCTTGCGGGCGACGGGGTCGAGGTGAACCATCTCGGAACAGACAACACTCTTGTCCGCGTGACCGGAGAAGGGAAATATCTCATACTGCCGATTCAGGAAAACATCGATGATGCAAAAATAAACGTGATCGTCGACAACGAGATCGTAAAGACCTTCTATGCGCGTCTCGCCAAGTCCAAGACAGACTATACCGTGCCATTCGATCTGACGCCTTATGAAGGCAAAAACGTGGAGTTGATGATCGAGACCCCCCAGGGGCGGAGCAGTGTCCGCGAGGCCAAAGGGGACGCATGCTGGAAAGGACTGAGCGTCAGCGACACCTTCGACACAGCCAACCGTGAGAAATACCGCCCGGCCTACCACCATACGCCGCTCTACGGATGGATGAACGATCCGAACGGCATGTTCTATAAGGACGGGAAGTGGCATCTCTATTACCAGCACAATCCCTACGGATCGAAATGGCAGAACATGACATGGGGACATTCAGTCAGCACGGATCTCGTCAACTGGGAGCATCTTCCCCTGGCCATCGAGCCCGACGGACTCGGCGCGATATTCAGCGGAAGCTGCGCCATAGACAGGGAAAACACAGCCGGCTATGGCGAGAACGCGGTGGTGGCCATGTACACTTCGGCCGCAAAAAGCCAGATACAGAGTCTGGCCGGCAGCAAAGACGGAGGTCTGACATTCGAGAAATATTCCGGGAATCCGGTATTGCCACTTGAAAGCGAGGCCCGCGACCCCAACATGTTCTGGAACCCGGAGACAAAAGAGTGGACTCTCATACTCGCGCACGCACTGGACCATGAGATGCTGATCTTCACGTCGCCCGATCTGAAGGCGTGGACACTGCAGAGCGCATTCGGCAAAGGCCTTGGAGCGCAGGAGGGCGTATGGGAATGTCCCGATCTTTTCGAACTGAACGTGCCCGGAAGCAAAAAAAGCAAATGGGTGCTCATCTGCAACATCAACCCCGGGGGACCCTTCGGAGGATCGGCCGCGCAATACTTCATCGGCGACTTCGACGGCAAGACTTTCCGGGCCGATACTGACAGAAACGGCAATGTGCCGACCAAATGGATGGACTACGGCAAAGACCACTATGCCACTGTCAGCTGGAGCGACGCTCCGGACAACCGCCGAGTAGTCATCGGCTGGATGAGCAACTGGGAATATGCGGCCGAAGTCCCGACACAACAGTTCCGCAGCGCCAACACATTGCCGCGCGAGATGAAACTTTTCAAAGGCGCCGACGGAGATCTTTATCTCGCCTCGGCTCCCGCGTCGGAACTGCTCGGGCTAAGAGGCGCCGCAATAGCGGAGTCGGGCAAAGCCAGTCTCGGCAAGACAGACCTGAACTTCACCATACCGGCCGATACGGAGGGACTGTGCGAGATAACGGCATCGTTCGACGCAGGAAAGAAATCGAAAGTCGAATTCACACTGAGCAACAAAGAGGGAGAGAAAGTCATAATGACATATGATGCGGCCACACGCACCATGGCCTTCGACCGCACCGGCGCAGGGCTGTCTGACTTCAGCCAGAGTTTCCCCGCAGTCACAGCGGCCCCGACACGCGAGAACAACGGAAAAATAGAATTACGCATCTTTGTGGACCGCTCGAGCATCGAGCTTTTCGGCAACGACGGACAATTCGTCATGACCAATCTCGTATTTCCCACATCGCCCTATCTCAACCTGAGCATATCGGCGCCCGAAGGAAACGCCAGACTCAACAATCTCAAGATTTACGGAATCAAATCACAGTCATCCAAATAAACCATGTCACAGACTCAAACAATCGCCGCAACAGGCAAATCGTCGCTGGCGCAGATAATCCCGGTGATGTTCTGCTTCTTCGCCATGGGATTCGTGGACCTCGTCGGGACAGCCTCGAACTATGTCCAGAAAGACCTCGGCCTCACAGACTCGCAGGCCAATCTTTTCCCCTCGCTCGTGTTCTTCTGGTTTCTTATCTTCTCGGTGCCGACAGGCATGCTGATGAACAGGATCGGCCGCAAGAACACCGTGCTGATAAGTCTCATCGTGACCGCCGTGTCGCTGATACTCCCCGTTTTCGGCGAAGGCTACTGGCTGATGCTGGCGGCATTCAGTCTGCTCGGAATCGGAAACGCCATCATGCAGACATCACTCAATCCACTCGTCACAAACCTCATCAGCGGCGACAGACTCGCCTCTACGCTGACATTCGGGCAGTTCGTCAAGGCCATAGCGTCATTTCTCGCGCCGATCATCGCGGCGTGGGGCGCGACCACCGCTTTCGTGACCTTCGGTCTCGGATGGCGCATACTGTTCGTGATCTATGCGGTGATAAGCTGTCTGTCGGTGGCCGTACTCGGCGCTACACCGATAGAGGAGGAACGTCCCGACAAGGCATCGGGCATCGGCGAATGCCTCAGACTTTTGGGCCGTCCTTTCATACTTCTCTGTTTCTTGGGCATAATGTGCCATGTGGGAATAGACGTAGGCACCAACACCACGGCGCCCAAGATCATCATGGAGCGTCTGGGTCTTCCTCTCGAAGACGCATCGTTCGCCACGGGACTCTATTTCATATTCCGCACGGCGGGATGTTTCCTCGGAGCGTTCATCCTTCGGGTGATGTCGCCAAAACTCTTTTTCGGCATAAGCGTGCTGATGATGGCCGTGTCGATGGCCCTTCTGTTCACCAGCCATTCGCTGACAGGAATATATGTCGGCATAGCTTTAGTCGGATTCGGCAACTCCAACATCTTCTCGATCGTCTTCTCGCAGGCTCTTATAGCTGCTCCCAAAGAGCGTAACGAGGTCTCGGGCCTTATGATCATGGGTCTGTTCGGAGGCACTATCTTCCCGCTCGCCATGGGTTATGCGGCCGATGCCATGGGACAGGCCGGAGCCATAGGCGTAATGGCTGTCGGAGTCATATATCTTCTTCTCTACACACTTAAAATAAGTAAGTGATCAACCAAGTCAAACCAATAAAACCGCCTGATAAAAATATGAAAAACTTGACAATAGGAATGGGCGAAGCCCTGTGGGACGTCCTTCCGGAAGGGAAAAAAATCGGAGGCGCACCAGCCAACTTCGCATATCACGTATCGCAGTTCGGCCTTCCGAGCATGGCCGTCAGCGCCGTCGGCGACGATGCGCTCGGCAAGGAGATACGCGAGAACTTCACCTCAAAAGAATTGAAACATCATCTCGCCACTGTACCGTACGCCACAGGCACCGTACAGGTGGAGCTCGACCCCAACGGAGTGCCCCAGTATGAGATCAAGGGAAACGTGGCGTGGGACAACATACCCTGGACTCCGGAACTCGAGGAAATAGCCAGAAACACGAAAGCCGTATGCTTCGGATCTCTCGCACAGCGCAATGTCGTGTCGCGCGAGACAATAGGCAGATTTCTCGACACGATGCCCCGCGGAGAGGATTCGCTGGTGGTGTTTGATGTCAACCTGCGCCAGGGATTCTACACCAAGGAGATACTGTGCGAGTCGATGCAGCGTTGCAATGTGCTCAAGATAAACGACGAGGAACTGGTGACGGTGAGCCGCATGTTCGGTTATCCCGGCATAGACCTTCAGGACAAATGCTGGATTCTTCTCGGCAAGTACAATCTGAAGATGCTGATCCTGACCTGCGGCATAAACGGCAGCTATGTGTTCACACCGGGAAATGTGTCATTCCAGCCCACTCCGAAAGTGGAAGTGGCGGATACGGTAGGCGCCGGCGACTCCTTCACCGCCGCATTCGTGGCAAGCATTCTCAAAGGAAAAAGCGTAGTTGAAGCGCATAATCTCGCCGTGAGGACATCGGCGTTCGTATGCACGCAGAACGGCGCTATGCCCACACTTCCCCGCGAGCTGACGGAAGCCTGACCGCACGCAGCCGACATGACGTAGTAAAGACAAAATACATGCAAGAAAGAAGGAGAGGCACCCTGTGAAGGGTGCTTTCTCTTTTTTGTGACAATAAATTGATTTTTAGCAAGAAAATATGTATCTTTGGCAGTCAAACAATATTATGTGATATGGAAATATGGATTGTATGGCTTATCGTGGCGGCGATATTGCTCGCCACCGAAGTCCTGACCCAGATGATGTGGGCTCTCTGTCTGACGGCAGGCGCCCTCGGCGCCATGATAACCGCGCTGTGCGGCGGTGACCTCGTATGGCAGGTGATCGTGATGAGCGCCGGCAGCGTGGGAGCTTATCTGTTCCTTCTTCCCTGGATCAACCGGCGGCACAAGCGCATGGCGGCACGCGCGGCCCGGACGGGTATGGACGCTCTTTTAGGACGCCGGGCGACGGTCACGCATGAGATACGACCCGGACGGCTCGGACGCGCCCGTATAGACGGAGACAACTGGCAGGTTCAGGCTCCGGGCATCGGCCATGTGATCCCGGCTGGAAGAGAAGTGACGGTCACATCTTACGACAGCATCATACTGACAGTGGAAGAGAATAAGAATGAAGAGAATAAATTAAAATAAACGGATATGGCATATATTGTTCTGGGCGTAGTGATATTGCTCGCCATCGTCATCATTTCGGCAGGCGTGAAAGTCGTGCCGCAGTCGGAAACCCGCGTCATCGAGCGTCTGGGACGCTTTCACAGCGTCCTGTCGCCCGGTCTTAACTTCATAATTCCCTTTGTCGACAAACCGAAGACAATATATACGCGCCGCGTGGAGTCGAACGGTCCCGGCAGATATTATGTGCGTACGTTGGCGACAACCGTGATCGACCTTCGCGAACAGGTGTATGATTTTCCCTCCCAGCAGGTCATAACGCGCGACAACGTCACCACAGAGATCAACGCTCTCCTCTACTTTCAGATCACCGATCCCAAGAAGGCTGTCTATGAGATAGACAATCTCCCCAACGCTATCGAGAAACTGACCCAGACCTCCCTCCGAAACGTGATCGGCGAGCTTGAGCTTGACGAAACGCTGACCTCGCGCGACACCATCAACACCAAGCTGCAGGCGATCCTCGACGACGCCACCAACAAATGGGGAGTTAAAGTAAATCGCGTTGAACTTCAGGACATCACTCCTCCCGAGAGCGTGCGCGTGGCGATGGAAAAACAGATGCAGGCCGAGCGAAACAGGCGTGCGGAAATTCTGAATGCCGAAGGCGAAAAGCAGTCGCTCATACTCCGCTCGGAAGGAGAGAAAGCATCGCGCATAAACGAGGCGGAGGCACACAAACAGTCGGAAATCCTGCGCGCGCAGGGAGAGGCGCAGGCCATAATCCTCAACGCTCAAGCCGAGGCCGACGCCATACGCAAAGTCGCCGAAGCCGTGACGGCCGGCAAGACCGATCCGGCAGCCTATATGCTCGCCATGAAATATATCGACACTCTGCGCGAGATGACCTCGGGCAAGGACAACAAGACCGTATATGTGCCCTATGAGGCAAGTTCCGTCCTGTCGTCGCTCGGATCGATAAAGACGATCTTCGACAAATAACACGGTTTTTAGAAACCGTTTGTGCAAATGCATTCATGAGGTACCGGAGAGAGTTATCCGGTACCTCATAAATGCATTTATATGGTGGTCACACTTTATTCAACGTCTCGGAGAGAGGCTGCTCCCAGTCGGAAAAGCAATAATGACAGTAAGGCCGATACGACGGAGGGGGCTATTTGTTAAACTGTCGTGGATTTTGTAAATTTGCAGATATATGGAATTAAGAAAAGAGGAACTTACAAGATATATACTGCCTCTGCGCGAGGGCGGCTCACTTCCCGTGCTCGGTGAAGCGGGAGACGGTTTCAGATATGTGATAAAGCTCAGGGGCGCCGGACACGGCAAGAAGGCCCTCATATCCGAACTTGTCGGCACACTTGTGGCGAAAGCTTTAAAATTCAGGACTCCGGAGCCGGTGCTTCTTGACCTTGACAAAGCTTTCGGAATAACCGAGCCTGACGAGGAAGTGCAGGAACTTCTGCGCAATTCGGAGGGGCTCAACCTCGGGCTGCATTTTCTGGATGGGGCCGCGACATTTGATCCCACAGTCAACAAAGTGGACGGTCTGACGGCATCGAAGCTTGTCTGGCTCGACGCGTTCCTGACAAATGTAGACCGCACGCGGCTCAACCCGAACATGATGATATGGCATAACGAACTGTGGCTAATAGACCACGGCGCCTCTCTATATTTCCATCATTCCTGGCGCAATCCCGAGGAAGCGGCCACTGATCCTTTCGGCTATATCAGCCGGCATGTACTTCTGCCCTATGCGGACAGGCTGAAAGAGGCTGACTCACTTATGCGCCAGGCCATCACTCCGCGTACGCTCTCAAAAATAACGGATATGATACCCGATGAATGGCTTGAGGAGGAAGGAAGCGGCATTTCCGTGGCAGAGAAAAGAGAGGGATACCGCACTTTTCTGACAAAACGGCTGGCGGAAAGCCATATATTTACCGAAGAAGCATTGCGTCAACGAGATAAATTGTCACTGTCATGAATGATACGCCGGAAAAGATCATATATGAATATTGTCTGCTGAGATATGTGCCGGATCTCGAGCGCGGCGAGTTTGTCAACGTAGGTCTTATGATGATGTCTAAACGGCACCGCTGGATGCGTGTCGGACTGCATGTGGATGAAGAGCGTATATATCGGTTTTCACCTAAAGCCGATATAACGAGACTGCGGATACAGCTTGGCGCATTCAGCACGGACGGGGTGCCGTTTCACGATCTTCCGGCGGAAGAACGCTACAGATGGATGGCTGCCGTAAAAAGCGCCATAATCCAGACATCACCCTCTCATCCCGGAATACTGATCTCAGGACCCGCGTGCGGGAGAGAAGAAGCCCGCAGGATGCTCGATTCCAAATTTGACGAACTGCTCAACAGGCTTGTTAAGTGACCCTTATGCCTCCACCGGACCGGGTGACAATGATTTCTTACGCACGGACACATTACCGATCCGTGCACCGTCCATAGATGAGATCTCGAATAAAAGGCAATTCCATCCCAATTTCTCCCCGACAGAGGGGACATGACGCAGTTCTTCGAGAATAAGTCCGCCCAATGTGGAATATGACGCGGGGCTATATAACTCCTCAAGTCCGAAAAATTTGAGAAAATCATATATCTGCGTCTGGGCGTCGACCGTCCAGCTGTCATCACCGACGTTCCGCACAATGTCGGTCACGATTTCTTCCTGCGGCATGGTGCCGACAAGGCCGTCAAGAATATCACTCGGAGTGATAACTCCGGTCATGTCGCCGAACTCATCGCAGACCAGAGCGAAGTGCACGTTCTTAGTCTTCATGACATCAAGAGCGTCGTAAACATTCATGACCTCAGGAAAGTATTCCGGCTCGCCCATCACATCGCGAAGAGAGAACGCGGGGTTGTCCAAAGCGAGTATAAGCTGCTTGAGCGACACGACCCCGCAGACCGCACTTCTCGATCTGTCGCAATAGACAGGATAGGAACTGTGCAATTCAGCGGCAAGGCGTCCGCGGACCTCGTCGGCAGTCATGTCAACATGCATGAACGCGACATCGACTTTAGGAGTCATGATGGATGAAACCCGCAGATCGCCGAGCACCAGCGCACGTTCCATTATATCCTGTTCGACTTTCTTCACCTCTCCCGAATCGGCGCCATCCTGTATCAGCGACTTTATCTCCTCCTCGGTGACATTGTTGCTGTTTTTCCCGATACCGAGCATCTTCACTATAAGGGATGTGGAGGCCGACAGCAGCCACACCACTGGCATGGCCACCACCGAGAGGAGACGCATGGGCGGAGCTATGATCTTCGCGACAGAGTTCGCGACAGCGAGACCTATGCGTTTGGGTACAAGCTCGCCCACGACAATCGACAGATAGGTGACCACCGCCACTATCACGATCTGTCCGATGGTACGCGCGGTATGTGGAGAGAGACCTGTCTTCTGAAGCAACAGCCCCACATCCTCGGCCAAAGCCGCTCCCGAATAAAGACCGGTAAGAATGCCGATCAGAGTGATGCCTATCTGGATGGTCGATAGAAACCGGTCGGGATCATCGGCGAGCTTGAGCGCCGTAGCGGCACCCCGGCTTCCTTGTCGCGCATCGGAGACAAGACGCGATTTGCGTGCAGATATCAAAGCTATCTCCGACATGGAGAAGAGTCCGTTTAGCAAGATAAGTGCTATGATTACGAATATGTCATTCATAAAAGTTGTCTAAAGTATAATAGGGTGTTCCCTTATATTTTAGACAACTGAAAACGATGTATTGTTTAACCCCCGGCTCCGGACAACCTGCGATTTTATCGAATCATTGTGCATATATAGATGATATTAATTATATTTGCAGATGAAATGCGGGGATAAAGCATTAGTGACCGAGGTTCCGGCACTAAGGTATGACTCATCCCCGAACAGTCCCATATACCTTATGTAACCTGACAATGAATCGACTTCACCATAATCCAGTCAAATCAATCTCTAATTGGGTATTGAGGTGCTTGTCATTTTCCTTACTAATTCTGTACTCCGTTACACTGACTGTCGCGTCAGCGGGCTCCAACATGGAGAGCGCACAGCCCTCCGACAACAATACCAGATTGGACATCGCACATCTTATCGCACTCGGAGACTCGTATAAAAGCCGTGCGATGACCGACAGTGCCCTTGAATGTTACACCAAGATAACGGAACGTGTCAACTTGTCCTCTCCTCTGGGCGATAGAGAAAAGGCGGTCAATGCTTTTCTAAGTCGCGGCAACCTGCTTTTTACAGCCGGACGATTCACCGAAGCTTTAGAGACATATATAATAGGTCTGAAAATCACAGAATCCTGTCCAGAGGGTGCAAAAGCCATGAATTTTTATAACAATATCGGCAACATCTACTGCTATTTCGGAGATTACGAGAAAGGCACAGCATATTATGAGACCGCGTATTCGCTCCGCAGCCCGCATTCCGACCGCAAGGTAATGTCCAATCTTCTCACGAACATGACCGGGACTTACTGCCTCATGGGCAAGCTCGACAAGGCACGCAGGACTTTCGCACTGGCGGCAAAAACCGTAGAGGCATCTGACAGTGACAACCGCTATATGATGCTCTATAACAAGGGACTCATACTTGATCTCGAAGGAAATGTGCCCGAGGCAGCGAGACATTTCATAAAGGCATGCGGAGAAGCCGACACTCCTTACTACCGTTGCCATGTCTACGAAAAGCTGTATCTGCTATATAAGAAGTCCGGAGAACGGGACTCCACTTTTCTATATCTGACAAAACTCCACAACGAGGCCGAGAAACACGGATTCAACGATTTTATAGCCACATCACTGAAAGGGCTGGCCGACTGGTATGATCCTATCGACAAAAGACTCTCCCGCAATTACAAGGATTCCCTTCTGGATCTGCGCGACTCGTTGATGGGACGTGACGAAACAGTGAGAGAATTCTACCGAATACGAAACATACAGAATCTGTACGAACTCGGCAAGATCGAAAAACGCATAGACGACCTTGAGGCCGAACGCCAGATCAAGGAACAGGAAGCGCGGTCACAACGCATCATAATTCTGATAGTGTCGGTTTCATTGATTGCGATATTCGCGCTGCTGGTCTTGGTGTATCTACAGAAACGGAAACTCTACCGGTCGTACAATGAACTGTTTGAATTCAACCGCAACCTTACGGCCAATCGCACCGACCAGGCAGAGGCCACTTCGCAAGAACCTCAGACATTTGGTTATGACAGGAACGCACTCGCCGAGAAGATTAAGAACTTTATGGAAAATTCATCAGACTTCATGAGTCCGGATTTCTCTCTGTCCCGTCTCGCGGAGTTGGTGGATTCCAACCAAAAATATGTGTCGCAAGTAATCAACGACATCTTCGGTCATAACTTCACGGATTTCGTAAACGAGCGCCGTGTGCGCGAGGCACAGGCACTCCTCATTTCGCCCGAGAAATGCGCCAATCTGACACTCGAGGCCATCGGACAGAAGGTGGGATTCGGCTCGCAGTCAACATTTATCCGGGCATTCCGGAAGTTTACGGGCCTCACTCCTTCCATTTTCCGGAAAATTGCCTTGCAAAAGGCGCAATCTCTTGGCAATTCATAAAATGAAAACTGTTGCGTTTGGTTTTCAAGCGATTATACTATAAATTTGCCGCCGTAAACTTCACCTCAAAATTCACAATTATGAAGATGACACTACTTCTCGCTTTGACCTTGAGTGTAACGGCAACCGTTTACGCCGAGCCGACAACAACAGTAATAAAACCCCGGCTTCATGCAGTGGAACTTCCGAGACAAGAACGCCGCGGAGCCGAGACCGCACGCCGCATAAGGGCTTTGGCCACACAAAAGGCACCGGGACGATTCGACTTCGACGACAAAATGCCTGTGTCCTTATCACGCGTCAACGGCGGAACAAAGACACACCGACTTGACGAGATACTTATCACCCAAGGCGAAGAAGAGTATGCGCGCCAGAGATTCGAATATTTCAACAACGGACTCTCTCATCTGCGCATAAACGAGTTCCGCGAAAGCAACAGTTGGAACCCGATTGAAGAATACGGATACGAATGGGACGAAGACGGCTATTGCCTGAAACAATGGGGGCGTTCGTTAGACGGAATGTCGGGTATGATGAACGAATTCCGCTACAACGACCGTAAGCTGGGAATCGAGAAAATCATCTCATACTATTCCGACAACGTATGGACTCCGTCGGAGAAAGGTGAATACACCTATGATGACAACAATAACATCATCGATGAAACTGTTTCGATGTATGATCCGGATACAAGACAATGGATGCCTGTCATGCGCAACAAGGCGACCTGGTCGCCCGAAGGACTCCAGACAAGCTTCGAGACATACAACTGGAACGGCACCGGGTGGGAACCTGGAGATGACAAGGCCGTCTACAAATATGATGCCGACGGACATGTCACCCTTTACGGCTTCAGCCTGTGGAACGGTGAGGACTGGACTTACTATTACAGAGTCAGACAGGAATTCGAGAATGGAAATATCATACTCCAGACTGATGAATACTTTAATCCGGATGAAAACGACTGGACAGGATGCTATGCCTGGAAAGGCTGGCCATTATACAGCAGACGCACGAATTTCACATATGACGAAGAGGGATGCCAGAGCGGTGAAACCACTTACATGGTCCATGACATCTCCAAAGGTTGGGAAATAAGCGCTTACTGTACCTTCGAATATACTCCGCTTGATAACGGAGGTGTGAGAATGCAGCGTGACATGTATCTCACAGAAGCGGGAGATGACATATATGATATTCTTGTCAAGGAATATGACCGCGCAGGCAATGCTACGTTCATACATGAGAAACAGAATGCTTTGGGCAACGGCACGCTCATCGACATTTTTGAAGAATCATATCAATTCCTTGACGAAAAATATCTCCAGTATGGAGAAACATACGTCTATAGTCAGGATGAAGAAAATGTCAAGACAGCCGAAACACATGAGGAATATGATTACGATGACGCCCGAAATGTAATCGAATCGCGTCATGAACTTGGCAATTACCTGAATTTCGGCGAGGGAGATCCACTTGAATTCCGGAAATTCAGCATGTTCACATATGCTTATGATAATGTAGATGTACGCACCGAAAAACTTGCTTATCTCTGGAACGGCGGAGCTTACGATCCCAATTGGGGAGATGGTGTCGAATACGACTTCAATATTCCGGCAGCGAACTGCATCGTATGGCAGGATTTAAAGATGGACTATACAATTATGAAAACCATACAGTATACAGGTGATGGAGGAGAATGGTCAGCCATGACCTCTACATACAGTTACACGCCACTCGGCAACGGTATCGACAATATCGAGGATGCTGACAACAGCATCAGCTTCAGTCCCAATCCTGTCACCGACATCATGCATATCAATGTCACCGGCGAGGCCTCCACAGAGATATTCGACCTCAACGGCTCACTGCTGATAAACAGTGACAATCACGACATAAGTCTCGCCGGACTCCTTCCGGGTATGTATCTCGCAAGAATCAACGGCAAGACATTCCGGGTCATCAAACGCTGACGGACTCGTCGGAATATAAAAATAAGGAATAATTCCCAAACGGAATTATTCCTTATTCATATTTCGCTATTTCATTACGTGACCATTACCTCAGAGAGATCTCAAAGCGAGCGAGCGCAGATAATTCTCGGTAGATTCGGAAGTGCCGAGTTTTTTGCGTATATTGTATTTGATGGCCTCCACTGTCCGGGGGGAGCGATTGGTAAACGCCGCTATTTCCTTTGTGGTAAGTCCCATAAGTATAAAGGCACACATGCGACTCTCTGCATTGGTAAGATTCGGATGTAAAAAATGCAGTTTTTCGAAAAAAGACTGATGCACACGATTGAAATATGTGCGGAACATCTCCCAGGCGTTATTCTGAATCTGCAACTCATCCACAATCTTCCGGATCGCCAGAGCATCATCTCCGTTGCTGTTTTAATATGCAGGA
>OHAJ01000658.1_pt1 | contig 25619 bp, 19 predicted proteins | sample 1577101 | NCBI WGS metagenome assembly OHAJ01 (sample SAMEA3541531, study PRJEB24748) | human gut metagenome | biome: human gut; feature: human-associated habitat; material: faeces | place: China | collected 2012
AGAAAACCCTCACCGGGATGTTGCGCACCTCGATCCCGCGCCATGCGGCGCGTACTTTTCCAAAAGGGTTTCCCTCTCCCCTCATCAAACATTTTCTTCAGCCATCCTTCCTGCCTAGGACTTTTTGAGCATGATATCCAGGATGACCTTGTCGGCCTCCTTCATGCCCGTGGAGCCCAAGCGGCCCAGGTTGGCGATGCAGACTTCGATATCGTCGTCGGTGATGCCTTCGTTACCGGGCACCGCGGAGCCGTCCAAGGCCAGCATGACGGCCTGGATGCCGGCGCCCACGGCGGTGGCGACCTTGAGGGCGCAGCTGCTCTTGGCACCGTCGCAGATCATACCGGCCACGTTGCCCACCATGTTGCGGATGGTGCGCTCCATGACCGCCAGATCGCCGTCCAGCAGCAGGGCGATGCCGCACCCGGCGGCCGTGGCGGCCACCATGGCGCCGCAATGGGCGGAAAGGCGGCCCAGGTGATGCTTGATGTGGATGGAGGTGAGGTGGCTCATCATCAGGGCGCGAGCCAGATCCTCGTCGCTGCTTTCCTGCCGGATGGCGCAGGCCACCACGGGCATGGTGCAGGTGATGCCCTGGTTGCCGCTGCCCGAATTGCTCATGACGGGCATCATGACCCCGGCCATGCGGGCGTCGGCCGCGGCGGCGGTCAGACGGATGGCGAAGGTGGGCAGGTCATCGGAAAGGATGTGCTTGCGCACCCGGGCGTCCATGGATTTGCCCACGCCCAGACCATACTGGCTGGAAAGGCCTTCCTCGGCCACCTGGCGGTTCATGCGCGCGGCTTCGAGGATGAAGCTGATCTCTTCCAGGGGCGCGGTGGTGGCGAATTCGTAGACCCGGGCCAGGGTCAGGGGCCAGTCGGCGGGAGCGGCTTCGCCGGTCTCCGCGGGCATGTGGTCTTCCACCAGGGCACCGTCCTGCCAGACGCGGGTGATGTTGTCATGGCTGTCACGCAGCTCGGCGGCGGCGCTGTGCCCGTCGGCATGGGCCGTCACCAGGCAGTACAGCAGCAAGTCGTTGTCCGGCAGGTGCAGCTCCACGGCGTCGGCGGCCACCATGGCCCGGGCGGCTTCGGCCTGTGCGGGATCGAGCGAGGCCAGGCATTCCAGGCCAAGGGCGCTCTTCCCGCCCAGGGCACCGGCAGCGGCGGCGATGGCCAGGCCCATCTCGCCCGTGCCGGGGACCATGACGCCCATGCCGTTCTTGAGCAGATTGGCGCTGACGGCCACATCCAGGCGTTCCGGTGTCCGGCCCAGCGCCTCGGCGGCACGGGCCGCGGTCAGCGCCACGGCGATGGGTTCGGTGCAGCCCAGGGCGGGCACCACTTCCTGATGCAGCAGGGCCAGGATGGCCTGCCTGTCGGCAAGAGACAGACTCATGCATTCTCCGGGCCTGAGGCCCACGATGTAGAAGGTTGGAACAGGGAACGGGAGACAGGCTCCCGAAAATAGCGACCAGAGCCCCTTCCGGCAGCAGCACGGCGCGGACAGCGGGACGACGCTTTCGGCAGGGGGCCGGTTCCGGCCTCCCGGCGGACAGGGGACACATGGGCAGCCATGAGAAAAAGGATGGCCGCCGGAAAGGACACGGAACGGGGAGGGCCCGGAGACAGGGGCCGGAGCGTACCTGCCGCCGGGCCCCTCCCCGTCAAACGATCGAAACTGAAAAAACGCCTAGATCTTTTCCGCCGGAGCCACGTCCTGCAACGGCCCAAGTTCACCATTGCGGTTGAACAGGCCTTCCAGCATCAGGGTCAGGGCGCCGTCACCGGTCACGTTGCAGGCCGTGCCGAAGCTGTCCTGCAGGGCAAAGATGGCGATGAGCAGGGCCACACCATTGGGATCGAAGCCCAGCACGCCGGTCACGATGCCCAGCGAGGCCACCACGGTACCACCAGGCACACCGGGGGCGCCCACGGCAAAGATGCCCAGCAGCACGCAGAAGAGCAGCATGGTGCCCACGGAAGGCAGGGAACCATACAGCATCAGGCTGATGGTCATGACGAAGAAGGTCTCGGTCAGCACGGAACCGCACAGATGCACGGTGGCGCCCAGGGGCACCATGAATTCCACCATGGTGCGGCTGAGGACGGAGGACTTGCGGGCGCATTCCAGGGCTACGGGCAGGGTGGCGGCACTGGACATGGTGCCCACGGCGGTCAGGTAGGCAGGCGCGTAATGACGGAAGACCTGCGAGGGGTTGCGGCCGGACAGGGCGCCGCCGATGCCGTAGAGCACGGCCAGCCAGATGAAGTGGCCCACGATGACGATGAGCACCATCATGATGAACACGGGCAGGTGGCGGCTGAGGGAGCCCTCATAGGCCAGGCCCAGGAAGGACAGGCCCACGAAGAAAGGCAGGATGGGGATCATGATGCGGTTGACCAGAGCGGTCATGATGCGTTCCATCTCGCAGAAGATCTTGCCCAGGGTCTCGGACTTGGTCCAGACGATGGCCACGCCCATGGTCAGGGCCAGCACCAGGGCGCTCATGACGCTGAACAGCGGCGGGATGTCCAGACGGAAGACCATCTCGGGCAGGGAGCGCAGGGTCTCGGTGCTGGTGGCGATGGAAAGGTTGGGGATGATGCAGTAGCCGGAGATCATGGAGAACAGGGCCGCGCCCAGCGAGGAGACGTAGGCCAGGGCCACGGCCACCAGCAGGATCTTGCTGGCGTTCTGGCCCAGACGCACGATGGCGGGGGTGATGAAGCCCACGATGACCAGGGGCACCAGGAAGAAGATGATCTGGCCGAAGATATGGCGCAGGGAGACCACCACGTCCATGACGTGCTTCAGGGAGCCGTCGGCGTTCTCGCCGATGTACAGACCAAGCAGGGCGCCGATGATGATGCCGCCCAACAGTTTGAGAATAAGGGAAAAATCGCCGACCTTAGCAGCCATCCTGCACCTCCGGGGGGTTAAGATACGCAAACCATAGACACCTTGGCTACCGTAGCGCAGGCCAGAGGCTTTTGCAATGCGCCGTGCCGCATGGCCTGCTTTCCCTGACAAAAAAAGGAGGCCTGCAAAGCAGACCTCCTGTGGATTACCTAACCGGGAAAGGACAGCGTCCTAACGGGGACGGGGGCCATCAGGCCGGTGATCGGGACGAGGGCCAGCGGGACGCGGGCCGGGACGGGGACCATCATGGCGCGGGCCGCGACCGTCATGGATGCCGGGGCGGGGTCCGGGACGGTCACCGGGGCGATGATAGCCCGGACGCGGGCCGTCGGGACGAGGACCGGGACGGTGGTAGCCCGGACGGGGACCGGGGCGATCACCAGGACGGTGATAACCGGGACGGGGTCCGGGGCGGTCGCCGGGACGATGGTACCCGGGGCGGGGTCCGGGAGGGGGGCCCTTCTTGTAATGTCCCTTGGGACGGGGCTTATCCTTGTGCCAGCCTTCATGACGGCCGTTGTCGTTGCGGGCCACCAGGGTCCCGGGCATCACGCCCATGTGGTCGGCATGATCCGCGACCACGGGCATCCCGTCAGCGACATGTTGCGCGGCCTGTCCTTCATCCGCAAAAGCGAACGTGGTCATACAGGCCAGGGCCAGGGCCGGCAGCAGCAGACGAAAGTTCTTTGCGCTCATGGCAAAACTCCTTGCGAGTCGGGGGCCACCCGTTGCGGGCAGCTTTGCCCCACATTTCCCGCATAGCATTCCCGAAGGAGGGGGGCAAGGCTAAATATTTTTACAGGTAGTGGAAAAAGCTTTCATTTTCTCCCAAAGCGCAATGCCGGGGCCCCCAGCTCCAGCGTCGCTGCCTGACGGGCCACGGCGTCGGCCTCCGGCCGGACATACGTCCTGCCTTCCAGTTCGTATTCCTTGGCGGGCAGGCTGGCCCCGCCGCAGGTACAGGTCGTGGCCCTGCGGGGCAGCACCAGGCGTTGCAGCAGCTGGCGCCGCAGGCCCAGGGTGTGGGTATGGCGCAGGACGGCCCGGGCGACCTCTTCCGTATCGGCGGGACGGCAAAGCACCCGCAGCAGGCCCGCGGGGCGGTTCTTCTTGCCCGTGCCCGGCAGCCACAGCACATCCAGCACCCCGGCGTCAGCGGCCAGCCGTTCCAGGGCCGTGCCCAGTTCCTCGCCGGTCAGATGGTCGAGATGGCACTCCAGCTGCATCACGTCCTCTTCGCCCCCCCGGCCGTGATCGGCCTGACGGGGCTCCCGGGCCTCCACGAGCCAGGCCCGCAGGCCGGTGGGCGCCGGACGCGCGCCGTAGCCCGTGCCCATGGCCAGCAGGCGACCTTCCGGGCCGTCCACGAACTCGTCCACCAGTACACGGGCCAGGGCCGCGCCGGTGGGGGTCACCAGCTCCGTCTTCGCATCGGTGGGGTATACGGGCAGGCCGCGCATGAGATTGGCCGTGGCGGGCGCGGGCAGGGGGATCTCGCCGTGGGCGCAGGTGATGCTGCCCCCGAACCAGGGCAGCGCACAGGCCGTCACCCGCTCCACGCCCAGCTGGTCCAGCGCCCAGCAGGCGCCCAGGATGTCCACCAGGGTGTCCACGGCGCCCACTTCGTGGAAATGGACCTCTTCAGGGGCGATGCCGTGGGCCTCGGCCTCGGCCAGGGTCAGGGCTTCCAGCACGGCCAGGGCCCTTTCGCGCACCCTGTCGGCCACGGGCACGGCGGCGAAGATGGCGGCGATGTCCGCCGGGTGCCGCAGGGGCTGGCCCTCCGCCTCCCAGCTGACTTCCACCCGGCAGCCGGGACCGCCGCCCCGCTCTTCCCGCCAGACCTCCAGACGGCAGGCCACGCCCGCCTGTGCCAGCAGGCCCGGAAGGGGGGAAAGGTCCACACCGAGATGGGCAAGGGACGCCAGGGTCATGTCCCCGCTCATGCCGTGACTGCAATCAAGGAAAAGATGCTGCATCTGATACTGACTCCGTCATGAAAATCCGCGCTGCCACACTTTTGCCTACAGGCTTGTTTGTGGGCGCGGCTTGGTATATGGTGAAAGGACAGGACAGAAAAGGGAACCTTCCCGCCCGCGGCATGCCGCAGGGTCTCTGTTCAACAGGAGGATCCATGCTCGTAGAAAACTGGATGGCTACCAACGTCATTGCCGTCAAGCCCGACACGTCCCTGCTGAAGTGCCGCAACCTGCTCAAGGAACACCAGATCCGCCGCCTGCCCGTGGTCGATGACCAGAACCGGGTGGTGGGCATCATCTCCGACAGAGACGTCAAGGGCGCGTCGCCCTCCAAGGCCACGGCGCTGGAAGTGCATGAAATGCAATACCTTCTGGCAGAACTCAAGGCCAAGGACATTATGACCGCCAAGCCGGTCACTATCAAGCCCTGGGACAGCGTGGAACAGGCGGCCATCCTCATGATGGACAAAAAGTTCGGCGGTCTGCCCGTGGTCTCCGAAGACAACAAGCTGGTGGGCATCATCACCGACCAGGATATCTTCAAGCTGCTGATCAACATCACCGGCGCCCGTGTGGAAGGCATGCAGTTCGCCTTCGAACTGTCCGATACCCCCGGCAGCATGCGTGTGATCTTCGATACCCTGCGCAAGCACGATGCCCGCATCATCTCGGTGCTGTCTTCTTATATGGAAGACAACAAGCGTCAGATCTATGTCCGTATCCGCAGCATGGAAGAATCCGCTGTCGAAGCCCTCGTCAAAGATCTGGAAGCGACCGGCACGCTGCTGCTGGCTGCTCCTTATGATGTGTAGCTGACCGCCTCCCTGAAGCAAGCAGCAGACGCAAATCTTCGTATATGCGTAGGTTTTGACGGTTTTTTCAGGGCTTGCCAAGATTATTTTTTTGTGGCAAAAGAAGTGTGCATTTGCGATTGCAGAGCTTTCGCAATCAATGGGGAATGAGCCGAACACCATATGCTTCGGCTGTCTGGCTCGGGCCGCAAGGCCCGAATAGAGCAAACGTCCAAGGAGGACACGCATGGCTGAAATTAGCTTTCAGGGCAAAACCTTCGAAGTTGATGAAGACGGCTTCCTGCTCCGTTTCGACGACTGGTGCCCGGAATGGATGGAATTCGTGAAGGAATCCGAAGGTATCGCCGAAATCACCGCTGACCACCAGAAGATCCTGGACTTCCTGCAGGACTACTACAAGAAGAACGGTATCGCTCCCATGGTCCGCATTCTGTCCAAGAACACCGGCTACAAGCTGAAAGAAGTGTACGAACTGTTCCCCTCCGGCCCCGGCAAAGGCGCCTGCAAGATGGCTGGCCTGCCCAAGCCCACCGGCTGCGTGTAGTTCTCAGCATTGCTTGAAAGGCGGGGCCTCGTCCCGCCTTTTCCCTTTCAGGCGTCCCCTCTCGCAGGCGGACGCCTTTTTCTTTCCCGGCCCGCGGCGCCCCGCGCCCTCCCTTTACGCGCAGACAAAAAAACGGTATCCGCCTTGCCATGAACGTAAAAAAAGTCTTCCTCTGGTCCTTTGGCCTGCTGTTCACGCTGGGCATCCTCGGCTGCGCCGCCGTGGCCGGCCTGTTCTACTGGGCCTCGCGCGACCTGCCCGACCTGGAACGCCTTACCGGTTACGAAGCCCCGCAGGCCACGGTCATCCTGGCCCGTGACGGCTCCACCATCGGCACCCTCGCCACGGAAAAACGCTACAGCATCACCCTCAAGGAGATGTCTCCCTGGCTGCCCATGTCCTTCCTGGCTGCGGAAGACGATTCCTTCTACCAGCATCATGGTGTCGATCCCGTGGCCATCGTGCGCGCCTTCATCTACAACCTGCGCAACAAGGCCTCCGGCGGCGGCCAGCAGGGCGGCAGCACCATCACCCAGCAGATCATCAAACAGCTCCTGCTGAGTTCGGAACGCAGCTACACCCGCAAGATGAAGGAAGCCATCCTGGCCTACCGGCTGGAGCACACCGTCAGCAAGGACGACATCCTCCAGACCTACCTCAACTATATCTATCTGGGGCAGCACGCCTACGGTGTGGAAGCCGCGGCCCGGACCTACTTCGGCAAGCACGCTTCCGACATCACCCTGGCCGAGAGCGCCGTCATCGCCGGCCTGCCCCAGGCCCCCAGCCGCTACAATCCCTTCCGGCATCCCGAGGCCGCCAAGGCCCGCCAGATGTACGTCCTCGGTCGTCTGCGCACCCTCAAGTGGATCACCGAGGAACAGTACCAGCAGGCCATCAACGAGCCCCTGGTCTACTGGAGCATGCCCGAGAACCGCGGCGGGGCCTCCAAATGGTATTTCGAAGAAGCCCGCCGCCTGCTGGTGGAATTCTTCACCGAAGAAAACCTGCGCACCCTGGGCATCGATACCCTGAAGAGCGGCGAGGAATACGTCTACACCGCGGGCCTCACCGTGCGTACCGCCATGGATCCCGTGCAGCAGGATGCCGCGGGCGCGGCCCTGCGCCGCGGTCTGGAAGAGCTGGACAAGCGCCAGGGCTGGCGCGGCCCGGTCAAGAAGCTCTCCCCTGCCGAGGTGACCGAGTTCGGCGAAAAAAGCACCTTCGCTCCTGCCGACCTCATGGGCAAGGCCTGGGTGCAGGCCGTGGTCACCGCCGTGGACGCCAAGGGCGCCCGCGTCATGCTGGGCAAGGGCTACACCGGTTACATCCCCGTGGCCAACATGTCCTGGGCCCGTACCCCCAACCGCAAGATCTCCGGCTGGGGCGCTCCCGCCGTGCGCGACGCCCGCAAGGTGCTGAACGTCAACGACCTGATCATGGTCTCGGCCGCGCCCGTGACCGTCCAGGCCGAAGGCGGCAAAAAGGGCAAAGCCGCCACCAAGACCGTGGACTTCGATCCCGCCATGGTCTCGCCGCAAAAGCCCATCACCCTGCTCCTCCAGCAGGAACCGCTGGTGCAGGGCGCTCTGGCCTCCGTGGAGACCCAGAGCGGCGACGTGGTGGCCCTCATCGGCGGCTACCAGTTCGGCGACAGCCATTTCAACCGTGCCACCCAGGCCCGGCGCCAGCCCGGTTCCAGCTTCAAGCCCGTGGTCTACTCCACGGCCCTGGACTTCGGCTTCACGCCCACGTCCTCGGTGCTGGACGGCCCCTTCGTCTACGTGAACCCCTACACCAACGAAGTCTGGCGCCCCGGCAACTACGAAAAGAACTTCCGCGGCATCATGCCGCTCTATGAGGCCCTGACCCTTTCCCGCAACACCTGTACCGTGCGTCTGGCCCACAAGGTGGGCATCAGCAACGTCATCCAGCGTGCCAAGATGCTGGGCCTCGAGCCCCACTTCCCGCAGGAACTGTCCATCAGCCTTGGTGCCGTGGCCGTCTCGCCCCTCAACCTGACGCAGGCCTATGCCGCCTTCGCCAACCAGGGCCTGGGCGTGCGCCCGCGCATCATCACGTCCATCACCGACAACAACGGCCGCGAGCTCTACCGCCAGGACATCCAGCACTGGCAGGCCCTCACCCCGCAGAATGCCTACCAGATGGCCACCCTGCTCAAGAACGTGGTCAACTCCGGCACCGGCAGCCGTGCCCGCGTGGAAGGCCATGTCATCGCCGGCAAGACCGGCACCAGCAACGACGAGAACGATGCCTGGTTCGTGGGCTTCTCGCCCTCTCTGGTCACGGGCGTCTATGTGGGCTTCGACCAGCTCCAGTCCCTGGGCAAGCAGGAACAGGGCGGACGTACCGCGGCCCCTATCTTCCGCTATTACCGCAGCCAGATCGAAGACCTGTACAACGACCAGCCCCAGGACTTCACCATGCCACCCGGCATCACCATGCAGGACGGCCTGGCCTTCCAGGGCGTGCCCGGTCCCGGCCTCTCGGCCATCGACAATGCCAGCGAGGATCCGGCCACGGGCAGCAGCACCCCGGCGGCCCCCGACACCTCCGGCGGCGGCGAAGACCTCATGCGGCAGATGTTCTAGCCCTCGGCACCGTGCTGTCCCGGCAGGGGCAGCTCCTGAAAAAACAAACGCACGCACACTGCGGGGCCTCCTTCCGGTGGACGGAGGCCCCGCCTGATGTACACGAAGCCCCCGCAGCCCGGCGCTGCGACAGTCTCGGATCCGCCTGGCCGCCTCTTCCGGACGGACAGGCCCGGACCATAACGAAAGGCCCCGGCCGCCCGGCATCCCCTGCCCCGCGGCGCCCCTTTCCGGGCAGTGCCCGCGCCCTGCCCGACCCACTCCAACCACAAGGAAACACATGATCCCCTACGGCTCTCTGGTGGTCTACGTCACCCCCAACAAGGACCGGCGCTACATCAAGCGCCTTGAGGAAGGTCAGGACTGGCACAGCAACGACGGCGTCCTCAGCGCCGAAGCCGTACATGCCGCCAACTTCGGCAGCGAAGTGCGCACCAGCCTGGATATCCCCATCCGTGTGCTGGAAGCCACCCTGCACGACCGCCTCAAGGGCCTCAAGCGCCAGACCCAGATCATCTATCCCAAGGATATCGCCTATATCTGCCTGCGTCTCGGCGCCGGTCCCGGCCGTACCATCATCGAGGCCGGCTGCGGCTCCGGCGGCCTGACCACCGGCCTTTCCTGGTTCTGCGGCCCCACCGGCCGCGTCGTGAGCCACGAGGCCCGCGAAGAATTCATGAAGCTGGCCCGCCGCAACCTCGAATGGGCCGGCGTGGGCGACAATGTGGAGATCGTCCACCGCGACATCGCCGACGGCTTCTGCATCGACAACGCCGATGCCCTCTTCCTCGACGTGCGCACCCCCTGGGAATACCTCGACCACGCCGTCAAGGCCGTGAAGCCCGGTGCCATGTTCGGCTTCCTCGTGCCCACCGTGGACCAGGTCAGCAAGCTGCTCATGGGGCTGGAAAAAGGCCCCTTCGCCGATATCGAAGTCTGCGAGATCCTCATGCGCAACTGGAAGCCCGTGGCTGACCGTCTGCGCCCCGAAGACCGCATGAACGCCCATACCGGCTTCCTCATCTTCTGCCGCCATCAGGAGCGCAGCGCCGACTTCGAATACAGCCGCCCCCTGGGCACCCGCCAGCGCAAGCAGGAAGCCGCCCGTCAGGCCCGCCTTGCCGAAAGCGGCGCCGATTCCTTCTTTGATGAGGGAGAATTCATCATGCCGAAGAGGCGGACGAAAAAGGAATTCTACAGTTCCCTCAATTACGAGGAGATGCTCGGCCCGGAAATGCTCGACAAGCTCGATTCTCTGATGGATGGCCTGCTTGCACGCATCGATGCCTTTTATCATCAGGATAAGTACGGCAATGACCTGGAACGTGCCACGCATCTATTCTGCGGCCCTGATGGTGAGACGGGAGACATCCTGCATCATTTGCCCGAGGAGACGGCGGAAGAAACCTGGATGACGTTCTGGGATTACTTCCTGTTTGACTACCATCTGCTCGATTCCGATGAAATCCCGCTGCAGCATTTTTTCCATCTCAACAAGGAAAAGCTCTCCCTCTCGGAGATTGATATGCTGCGCGACATGATGCAGTCAGAATTCATGATTTTCACCATCGAAGAGGACCGCGGCGACAGCTGCCGCTGCCGCAATCTGTTGACCGATGAACTCGTCACATTGCCGCATCCCGATTTGCCATTGATGGACGTCAGCCAGCAGATTTTCTACGGGCATGTCCATCTCTGCGGCCTCATGATGACGAATCACATTGTTGCTCTGCCGGCAAGTCCCAGACTGCGCCGCCGCATGAAGGATATCCTGCTGCGTCAGCTGACTATGTTTCGCTGTCAGCACCGCAAGGCCACGGTGCAGGAATTCCTGCACCGCGAATCCGCCATGGTCCGCCATACGCTGCACATCATGTCGTCCTTTGCCCAGCTTAACGTTCTGCCGAATGCTCAAATGCCAACGCCTTTGCCAAAGCAGCCTGTCTTGCATGATACCTTTCGGGAAGAAGAGGACGTTCTGGCAGAAATCGCCCGGCACATTGGCTTCAGCCGCTTCGCTGTGGGCTTGATTTGGAAGCTCTTCGAGGACTATGTATCCGTTTCAGGAACACCGGAAGATTCGGATTCCATGCCTGCTATCATGACGGCCTGTCTGTTTGCCTACGGCTCGATTAACGGCCTCGACTTTACGCAGATTCCACGCTTCTATCATATACTCGGTGCTCGGAAGCAGGATATCCAGCATCATATGACGGCCATTCGTGAATGTCTCAAGTGCCGTCCCTTTGATCCGCGCTATTTGACGGAAGAAGGCTTCGTGACCTCTCTTTATGTGAAATAAAAAGCCATCTGTAAAAAAAACAGCCTCATCGCGATGCAACATCTTGATGGGGCTGTTTTTAACGCTATACTAGCAAAGGCTGCAGCGATGCGTTACCAGGCCTTTTCGGCTTCGTCCGCAGCAGCATCCTTCTTGAGGATGTCCTCAATCTTGGTCTTCATGATGTCGAAGGCCACATTGTTGAGGCCGCTGTTGATGACGATGTCGGCGACGTTCTTGGTCGGCTCGACGTAGAGGTAATGCATGGGCTTGACCGTGGTCAGATACTGTTCGATGATGTCGTCGAGCTTGCGGCCTCTTTCGTTCATGTCACGCAGCACGCGGCGCAGGATGCGTTCATCCGCATCGGCTTCGACGAAGATCTTGATGTCGAAGATGTCGCGCAGCTCCTGCGATTGGAAGATCAGGATGCCCTCGACGATGATGACATGGCTCGGCTTGATAACGATGGTTTCCTGCGAGCGGTTGTGCTGCGTGAAATCATAGACGGGGGCATTCGATACTGTGTCCTTCACGCAGTTCCTTGAGGTGCTTGACGAGCAGATCCGTCTCAAGGGCGTCGGGGTGGTCGTAGTTGATCGTCTGACGCTCCTTGAAGGTCAGGTCGTCGTGCGGTGCATAGTAGTTATCGTGATAAATCACCGTGACTTTGTCGCCGAAGTAGTCCTTGAGGCGATTGGTGAACGTGGACTTTCCGGAGCCCGTGCCGCCGGCAATGCCGATAATCGTGGTTTTCATACAGTTAGCACATCCCTATCTATAAAACGGAAACGAATTAAACTATGCCTATCTTACCATATATCGTCATGGGAATCCAGATGCGAAGCCAGGTGACTGCTTCTTGACAAATGAGATTCTTCTGCCTATAATAATATTGAACATGTTCAATATACACTAGGGGAATTGGACTCCGATAGAGGGGGATATTCATGAGAGAACACAGCAAACAGATCCGCCAGAAGATACTGGCGACCGCGAAGGACTTGCTCGTCACACAGGGGTACAAGAAGACGACCATCCGGAATATCGTTCAGCATTCTGGTGTTCTCACGGGCAGCATCTATCATTTTTACCAGAACAAGGAAGCGATTTTCGCCGAGATGCTGGCATCCATCATTCATCACTGCATCGAGAAAATCGATGCCTGCTGCGGCGATGAGACGCCAGCTTTTAAATATGCCGTGATCTGCGAAGTAGAGCTCACGAAGATGCGCGATGATGCCAGGATCTGTGAGATTTATTATGAGTGCTATCATTCGCGCGTCATCTTCGAGAAGATGGCTGAATTATTTGCCAGGTATGCACATCAATTGTTCGGCACGCGCTTTACGGAAGAAGAATACCGTCACAAGGCCGTGCTGATCAAGGGGGCAATGGGGGCCTGCATCACGGCATTCTACTTCGATAATCCCATCGATGACGATGCGGCACGTGCGGAGGTTATTTACCTGGCTCTGCGGCTCTTCGGAGTCTCTGAGGCAGAGGTGGAAGCGACTATTGCGCGAATGAAGCAGCAAAAGAATCTTTGGAGCAAAATCGCACAGGAACTCGTAGAAGAACCGCTGGCTATCTGAAACAGAGGCTGGCAGATGCGGAAGTCTTCCGCTCTTCTTTTTGCCTTTTATTTGAACGTGTTTAATTAATAGATGAAGTGAATACGCTTGAAGAAAAGGATGCGGACAGGAGTGATGAATATGAATACGATTTGGATGAGAAAGCCGGTGCATCAAGGGGTGGGTATGAGGTATACGGTTTGCCGCAAGGCGATGGCCGTATTGCTCAGCCTGCTGATGCTTCTTTCCTGCGTCGGCTGTGGCCTCGGGAAAACTGCTTCAGAAACGACCTGGGGCAGGGCTGATGCCAAGGAAATCGATGTGAATTCAAAGGTGGCCGGCCGTGTGGTCGAGCTGCTCGTCAAGGAAGGCGACACGGTGGAGGCCGGGCAGGTCATCGCGCGCATCGATAAGCGCAGCCTCGAGGCACAGAAGACGGAGCTTGAGGCGAGCATCGAGGCCGTGCGGGCTCAGCAGTCACAGGCTGCCGTGACGACGAACATGCAGCAGGGCGCCACGCAGTCTGCCCTCTCGCAGGCACAGTCCGCGGCTGACCGTGCACGGGCAGACCTGGCGCTTGCGAAGGCCGACCATGACCGCTATGCCAATCTTCTGGCACAAGGAGCTGTATCACAGCAGACGTTCGACCAGTACGATACGAAGTACAAGACCGCTCAGGCCGCTTATGAGCAGGCACAGGGGGCGGTGAGCCAGTCGAATGCCGGCCTCCTGCAGACGGATGTCAGCAAGGAGAACGAGAAGGCACTGGCCGCCAAGCTCGCACAGGCCGAGGCTTCTCTGCAGGACGTGGAGGTTTCGCTCGATGAGACGGAAATCAAGGCTCCGTTTGACGGCGTCATCACGGAGAAGTACGTCGAGGAAGGCTCGATGATCTCGAACGGCACGCCGCTCGTGGCTGTACAAGATACGTCTGATAACTGGGTGGACATCAAGATTCCCGAGACGCAGCTCTCGGATTTCCACTTGGGCCAGCAGGTGACCTTGATTGGCCGCGACAACAAGACAAAGGTGACGGGCACGGTGACGGATATCAGCAAAAAGGCGGAATTTGCGACACAGCGCGCTACGAGCGAACGCGGTGATGCCAGCGATATCGTCAGCTTCAACGTCAAGATTCAGGTCAATTCCGATGCCCTGTGGCCGGGCATGCGCTTCCGTCTGGCTGGTGATGGCGAATGACTGGCAAACATGATTCTGGGCAGCACACGGCTGTCTGGCAGAAATTCTGGGCGATTGTCTGCGATGAATGGCATTACCTGATACATGGACGCCCGCCGGTCGCTATCATCATCTTTGCGATGCCGCTGGCCTTTTCGTTGATTTTCGGCTTCATTTACCGCGAGAATGTTGTCAACAACATTCCTTTCGTCGTTTACGATGAGGATCAGTCCAAGCTCAGCCGTTCGCTGATTCAGGCCTATGCCGACGCTGACCGCTTCACCTATGTCGCGCAGGCGGCCAGTGAAGAGGAGATGCAGGAAGCCATCGAGAGCGGCCAGGCCAAGATGGCCCTAGGCATTCCGAAGGATTTCGACAAGGATATCAAGTCGGGACTCGGCAGTGACATCCTCATCATGGTGGATTCGACGAATAACATGTTCGGTAATGCGGCGCTGAGTGCCTCGCAGGAAATCAGCCGCTCCTATTCGGTTGCGGTCAGCAAGAGTCTGCTCGAGAGCCTGAGCCTGCTGCCCGATGATGCCATCAATGCGGCTTATCCCGTGCACATGGGGGTCCGCATCCTCGGCAATCCAGCAAATGGCTACAGTTCCTTCATGCTTTCCGGCCTCATGATGAACGGTCTTCAGATTGGCATCATGCTGACGATAGCTCCTGCAATGGTGACGGAGTTCTTCAGGCGCCGGTGGCGCGGTACGAACCCGCTGCTCATCTCGCTTGGCAAGACACTGCCTTACTGGTGCCTGGGGCTCGTGAGCTTTATTATTTCCCTGAACGTCGTCGTTTACGGTTTTGCCGTGCCGATGCGCGGCAGCTGGGGCGATGCCATACTCATGGCCGGGGCCTTCCTGTTTTTTGTCAGCAGTGTCCTGCACGTCTTTTCGGTCTTCTGTCCGACGCGCGTGCTCTCGCTGCAGGCCCCGATGGTCTACATCATGCCGGGACTGCTCTACAGCGGGCTTTCGTGGCCGGCGTTTGACATGAGCGACGTGGCCTCTGCCATTGGCATGCTCATGCCCATGACGTATGCGGGCGACACCCTGCGCGATATCCTGCTGAGTGGCAGTTCGCCGGATCTCTGGCGCAACGTGCGCATCATGTTCTTCGGGGGGCTGGGGTGTCAGATACTGGCCGCTACCATTTTCGCACTGCGCGTGAGATTCCTGGGAGGAAAGGGGGGAGAAGCACGATGAAAGCATTCCTGCTCGTCCTGAAGCGTGAAGTGCTGCTGTCGCTGCACGATCCGCGGCGACTCGTCTTCCTGTTCGGTGCGGCCGTGGCGTATCTGATCGTCTTCGGCCTGCTCTACATCCCGAATATTGTTACAGACGTCCCGTGCGTCGTGCTCGATCAGGAAAATTCGCATCTTTCGCGCCAATTGCTGACGGCGCTTGAGAGCAGTGACAGCCTGCATGTCACGGATTACGTCACCTCAGAAGAGGAAATGCGCGAAGTTCTGAAGGAGAAGCGCGCGTATGCCGCCATCGAGGTTCCGCGGGATTTTTCGAAAAAGATCAAGACAGGCAGTTCTTCCGATGTCCTCTACATGGCCAACGGTGCGAACATCATCCTGACGAACATCACGAGTTCGGCCGTGTCGGACATCCTTGCGGATTTCTCGAACCGTCTGGCCACAGAGCGCGTGGCACTGCGCACAGGGGCTGAGGTCGAGACGGTCCGGCATGTCATCAATCCGGTGACACCGCACCTGCGTGTCCTGCACAACATGACGCAGGGCTACATGTTCTTCTTCCTGCTGGGCCTCGCAATGGTCGCCTTTCAGCAGGGGATTTTCTTTGCAGTCGGCGCATCCATCACAAATGAATACGAAGCGTTGACGGCGGGAACACAGGATGGTGCAGTACACGGCTCGCCCTGGCTGCTGCTGCTCGCCAAGGTCGTATACTTCTGGCTTCTCTCCATGCTGTCATATCTGCTTGTCGTCTTCCTCGTGCAGAATCTCATGGGCATTCCGCTCCACGCACCGCTGCGGGAGCTCCTGCTGCTCGCGAGCACGTTCATCCTGGCGGCCATGAGCTTCGTCGTGCTCTTCTCCGCCTGCTTTCACAAGGAGATGGAATTCGTGCGCGGCATCATCATGTATCCGGTTGTCGCCTTCATTTTTTCGGGTTACACCTGGCCGCATGAGGCCATGCCAACTGCCATGCAGTATGTCGCGGATGCATTTCCGCTCTCCTTCTTCTCGAATACCGTCCGCGAGCTCTTCCTGGCCGGTTATTCGCCGCACCTCTGGCATGATATCGGGGCGCTTCTGATCATCGCGCTCATTTGCCTGCCGCTTGGCGGCTGGCTCTTTGCGCATAAAATCCGCCATTACCGTCAGCAGGCCACGCAGCAAATCTGAGGAACAGAGGAGGTGGAAAAGCAGGAGAAAACGCCGCAGGCTCGAATATTAAAATCAGGACAAGAACCCGGAACTTGAAATCAAGGCAAAGGATGGCGCATCTATCATGAAAATACAATCTGTTCCCGTTTATTCCCTGGCAGCTTGTCTGCTGGCTTTGCCACTGCCCGCAGCCTCTGCACAGGCGGCAGCCCCTGCGCAGGCCGTTTCTGCGGCTGAGGCGCCCGCAGCGGCTGTTCCGGCCGCAGCCAAAGAGGAGAAGGCACTCACGGAGATGCCGGAGCATATGACTTCCCAGCAGGACAAGGCCGGGAAAGAACCTTCGCGGGCGGCAAAGACCGGTATCGAGCCGGTCAAAGATTCATCTGCGGAAAAGACGGCAAAGTCCGAGTCAGCGGTACGTCCGTCACGGAACAACATCGAAGTTCAGCTCGAGTACCTCGATGCCCGCTTCTTCGAGAAACGCGATGTCAATCTCTACAATATCCACATCTACCATCAGTACAAGACGCTCGGTGCCTTGTCCCTGCATTATGGTCTGACGCTGGAGCGCGCACTCGGCTCGACGACGGAAGACGATATCTATCGCGATGCCGAGGCCGTCGGCTTCGGCCCGTCGTATATGATGCGCTGGACCCGCCACGTCTCCGGCAAGCTCGATGCCTCTCTAGATGCCACAGGCAGTGTTCTTGCCTACAATCACGCCCATCCGGGCAACGGCCGCGCGTTCGGCTTCCTCTGGCGCATCGGGCCGCGGCTGACGTATCATTACACGGACCGCGACGCCATCAGCCTCGCGTATCTCTTCCATCATTCATCCAACGGCTTCAGCAGCCATAACCCGGGTTATAACGGCGTCGGATTCTCCTTGGGATTCACGCATAATTTCTAACGGGATAACGTTCAGGAGAAAAGGAGCGAGGGAACATGAAACGACCAGGCAGCTGGGACGGGCGGCATGCTGACCACTGCCTATGAACATCTCCATGCCCTGAATCCTTCCGCTACCATCCATCTTTTCGGCCAGGAAATCATGGGCGTATCCTACGCCGTGGGCCTGGCTGAAATGCTCATCAAGGGCCAGAACGCTGAAAATTACGTCCGCTGCGACACCTTCAAGCAGGACAGCTTCCCCAACAGGAAGATGCGTTTCTGCCTTGAAAACCCGCCTTTCGGCCAGCCCTGGGGTGGCAAGAAAGCAAAGACAGGCCAGGAACAGGCCGTTCTGAAGGAGTATCAGAAAGGCTTTGAGGGACGCTGGGGAGCCGGTCTGCCCGGTACAGGCGATGCTCAGCTTCTTTTCGTGCAGTCTGCCATTAACAAGCTGGATGACCAGGCAGGCCGGGCCGCTATCATCGAAAACGGCTCTCCGCTCTTCACCGGTGGCGTTTCTTCAGGGGAGTCCCAGATTCGCCGCTAGATGCTTGAAAACGACCTTATAGAGGCTATTATCGCCATGCCTACCGATATGTTCTACATTATTGGTAATTTGAAAATTGTACAAAGTATAGACAAAACTTATTATAAAGTTGCTTGATTTTTTTAGACATTAGCCAGATTGATTTATAAGTAGTAATTGAAATGTTCTGGCTTTTTTTTATGGTTAAAAATGCATAAATAATATTGAAACGTGTAGCTAATACAATAATAATATGGTAGAATAAAGAAAATAATTATAATTGTAGAAAAGGATTTTTCATGGAAAAATTAATTGACATAGAATCTTATCCCATTCAAGACACGCTAAATTTATTGCTTCAGGATAAAACCACGAAGAAAAATATCATATGGGCTACGGAAGTCTATGCGGAAAATGGCGATGGCTTCTTGGATAGGCAAGAAATCAAAGCAACAAGGCTTATAAATTTTACCAACCTCATTAAGCCACGCATAGAAAAGACGCAGGAGGACCAGCAGGACAGGACGCGGAAAAAGGCCGAAGTATTTACACCGGCCTGGCTCTGCAATCGCATGAATAACTACTGCGATGAAAGCTGGTTTGGAAGAAAGAATGTTTTTAACATTGAAAACAGTGACTACACCTGGGACGTAGTGCAGGGAAAAGTGGAGATGCCGGAAGGCAGGACATGGAAACAGTATGTAGATTCTCGGCGTTTGGAAATCACCTGTGGGGAAGGACCTTTCCTTGTATCCCGCTACGATGCGGCCACAGGGCGTATGATTGAGCCGCCGAAGAGAAGAATTGGCCTGCTGGACAGAAAACTCCGCATTGTGAATGAAAATACAAACACCTACGAGGACTGGTTGAAATGGACCATTCGAGCATTTGAAGCCTCCTATGGTTTTGAATATCAGGGGGACAGCCTTCTCATTGCCCGTATCAATCTTTTACTGACTTTTGTTGACTACTATGAGGAACGCTGGAATAAAGAGCCGGACATTAAACTTCTGAAAAAAATAGCCAATAAAATTGCCTGGAACATATGGCAGATGGATGGCTTCCAGGATACGGTCCCTCTTGGTATGCCACCGGGAGAAATGTATGAGCCCAGTTTGTTTGATATGGGCAGTGATGAAATAGAAACGGATGAAGCACCATACTGTAGAATTCAGGACTGGCGAGATGGCAGCTCTATTGAATATCGCCAGTTAAAGGAGAGATAATTATGGTTCCGAGTGAAATGAAGTTACTGGATATGCTTTCGAATAATGATGTGACTTTTTTCGTGCCGCCGTACCAGAGAAATTATGAATGGACCACGGAACAGTGCGAAGCATTCTTTGACGATGTGGTTAAGACCTACGAAAAGAATTCTCATGGGCATAGGACAGAGCATTTCTTCGGTTCAATTACCTATTTTCAGACGGAAAGGCCCTTTGGACAGACAAAGGAACTGGTTCTCATTGATGGACAGCAGAGAATTACTACTACCATGCTGTTTCTGTGTGCTGTAAGGGATATAGCTGCCGATGAGACCTTAAAGGATTTCATCAATAACAAATATCTAAGAAATACCAATGCCAAAGATGAAGACAATGAATACAAAATCAAATTAAAGCAGGTTGAGACAGACTGGTCGGTCTATGTCCATCTGATTCTTCAGAATCCGCTGACAGAAAAAGAACGAACAACTATTATATACAAAAATTACAGATACTTTATTTCCCGCCTCACCCAGTTTGGACAGGATGAAGGAGACCCTACCCGATTGATTGAGCTGGGATTAAATAAATTCAGCGTCATTTCCATAGAGCTGGAGCCGGATCGGAATGAATGGGAGAATCCCCAGGAGGTATTTGAATCCATGAACTCTCTGGGGAAGCCTTTGTCTTTGGCAGACTTGGTTAGAAACTACCTCCTGCTGGGCCTTGATGGAAAGAAACAGGAAACCCTTTACAAAGAGTACTGGCTCCATATTGAACAGACCTTACCGGGCCAGGTATCCAATTATATCCGGGACTTTATGCAGTGGCATTACAAAACCTCTTATAAGAAAGCAACAGAAGCCAACTATAAGGAACTGTATAGAATTTTCAAGGAAATCTTCAGCGGCTTGGAAGCGGAAACGGTAATGAAGAAATTATCCGGCTGTGCTTCGCTGTATGCCTGTCTCCTGCCGGAAGGTAGAACAGGACACCCAAGCATTGATTATGAATTAAAGGATATCCAGTTCCTCCGTGTAACTACTGCCTATTCCTTCCTGCTGGCCTTGCTGGATGCCTGGAGAGAAGGCGCATTTACTGATGAGGATATTGCCGCTATTCTCCACGTATTTAAGACTTATATTATCAGACGACGTATCCTTGGGCTGGTGCAGGCAGAGAATAAGTCATTCCCTTTATATGTGAACTATTTGGACCAGTTAGAAACTGCACCTGATAAAGAAAAGGCCATGCTTGATATTCTGGCTCATCAGGAAAACCGGTTAAGGCTGCCAAACGATATCGAACTGGGAAGATATCTGGAAACTGCGAATTTCTACAATTTACAGTCCTGCCGTTTCATCCTTTCTTTGATTGAAGAAAAATTGACAAAGAATCGTCCGGGGGACGAGAAAATCCAGATTGAACATATTATGCCCCAGACCTTGAATCAGGCATGGAAAGATGAACTGGGACCGGACTATGAAGCCGTTCATCAGGAATATGTGAATACCATCGGAAACCTGACACTGATTCGTCATAACCAGGAACTAGGTAATAAACCTTTTTCCTCTAAAAAACAGGTATATGAAAATAATGCAGGACTGCAGATAGCAAGGACGGATATTACAAATCGGAAGAAATGGAATAAAGCCTCTATAACCAACCGAGCCAAATGGATTATTAACTACCTTTTAACGGAAGTCATCCCTATTCCGGAAGAAATGAGACGAACCAATAATTATAATATCAAGGAAACGAGAGGGCTTTCATTCCTGGAACTGCAGCTCATTGGGGAAACTATCAACTTCTATCCAAATCCTTCTATTACCGCAAAGGTCGTATCGGATAAGGAAGTGGAGTTTGAAGGCAAACGCTGGCGACTGTCTCCCTTAACCAGAGAGCTTCTCAGACGCATGGGTATGGGAAACAAATCGGGCGCCTACCAGGGATCGCAGTACTGGGCCTTTGAAGGTATGAAATTAAGCTCCATTATTTGAGGAAGAGAGATAAATTATGGGTAAAAAGAAGTTTTTCGATTTTGCTATAGGGAATCCCCCATATCAGGAAAATACAGCAGAATCAACAAGAAAACGTCCTATTTATAATGAATTCATGGATGCTTCGTTTTCGGTGGCTTCCAAAGTTGAACTTATTACGCCTGCACGTTTTTTATTTGATGCTGGACAGACTCCCAAAGCATGGAATAAGAAAATGTTAACTGATAATCATTTTAAAGTTTTAAAATACATTGATGATGCAGCCAAAGTATTCCCAAATACTGATATCAAGGGCGGTGTTGCAATTACTTACCATAATGAAAAAGCAGAATACACACCTGTAGGCGTTTTTACAAAGTCAGAAAATTTAAATAATATTTTGACAGATGTGCGAAAGAAAGGTATCCAATCTATGTCTGAAATAGTATCGGCAAGAGGATGCTATCGATTAAGCGATATATTTTTTAAAAGTTTTCCTGAAGCATCTGAAAAATTGGGAAAAGGGACAGGTAATATGATTGTCTCCAATATATTTCAGAAAGTCCCTGAAGCATTTTTGGATAGCCCAGCTGAGAGTGATTCCATAAAGATTGTAGGACGAGAAAATAATAAACGCACGTACAAATTTCTGAGTAAAAAATATCTTTTAGATAATGAATATGTTAAGACTTACAATGTATTAATCTCTGAAGCGAATAATACAGGAGAGTTTGGGGAAACATTAGTTGAACCTTCGTTATCAAAACCTGGAGAGGGAGCAACGGATACATTTATTAGTATTGGCTTTTTTCATAACCAAAATGAAGCCTTGAATACGATGAAATATATTAAAACTAAATTTTGTAGAGCGATGCTTGGTGTAAAAAAAGCAACTCAACATACTGCAAAATCAGTCTGGGAATATGTTCCAATACAAAACTTTTCCACTGAATCTGATATTGACTGGTCTAGGTCTATCCATGAGATTGACCTCCAACTCTATAAGAAATATGGCCTTTCCCCAGATGAAATTGACTTCATTGAATCCCATGTAAAGGAGATGAAGTAATATGCTGTCTCCTCAAATCAATTCTTTTAAAAAGGTAGTTCCTATTATTTACTGTTACACCACGCCCGGTGTCACTTACCATGATGGGTGGTGCAAAATCGGGGAGTCGGAGCAGGATTCCACGTCCCGGGTGAAGCAGCAGACCCAGACGGCCAATATCCATGTGAAGCTGGAATGGACGAAAAATGCGGTATATGAAGTGACAGGGGATGCTTTCCACGATACCGATTTCCACCAGTACCTGGCGTCCTGCGGCATCGAACGGATGAAGCCGCTGCCTGGGGATACGAGAAAGCCGGAGTGGTTCCATATTTCTCCTGCGCAGGCGAAAAGGCTGCTGGAAGATTTTCGGGAAAATCAGGGTGTGAAACCGTCCCTGGCTCATGTGGTGCCCTACAGCCTTAGGCGGGAACAACGGGAAGCGGTGGAAAAGGCAAGAAATTATTTTCTGCACCATGAAGGGGGCAGTTTCCTTTTCAACTGCAAGCCCCGCTTTGGCAAGACCCTGACAGTATATGATTTATGCAAATCCATGGGATTTATCAACATACTGGTGGTGACAAACCGTCCCGCCATTGCGGATTCCTGGTTTGAAGATTACTGCAAGTTCCTGGGAAAAGAGTCAGGCTACCGGTTTGTTTCTGAGGTCAGTGTACTGAAGGAAAAGCCCGGCGTACTTAGCAGGGAACAGTACCTGGACTCTCTTGATGATAATGCAAAATGCATTGAGTTTGTCTCTCTGCAGGACCTGAAGGGGGCCAAGGCCTTTGGCGGACCCTATGACAAGCTGCAGGAAGTAGCGAAAACTTCCTGGGATATTCTGGTGATTGATGAAGCCCATGAAGGGGTGGACACCTATAAGACCGATGTGGCTTTCGAGCATATCCACCGAAAGTATACGCTCCATCTGTCCGGTACGCCCTTCAAGGCCCTGGCCCAGGGTGAGTTTACCGATGATGCCATTTATAACTGGACCTATGCCGATGAGCAGAAGGCCAAGGCGGAATGGAAGTCTGATGACGGCAGTGAAAACCCCTATGCCAATCTGCCAAGGCTGAATATGTATACCTACCAGATGTCTGAAATGCTGACTGAGGAAGTGAGCAAGGGGGTGGAAATCAACGGGGAGACGACAGAGTATGCCTTCGACCTGAACGAATTTTTTGCCATCAATGAACAGGGCCGTTTCATCCATGATGAAGCAGTAAACCAATTTCTGAACTCTCTTGTGACAGGGAAGAAGTATCCATTCTCCACACCGGAGCTTCGCGGAGAGCTGCGTCATACTTTGTGGCTTCTGAACCGTGTTTCATCGGCTAAGGCACTGCAGAGAAAACTGGAAAAACATCCTGTCTTCGGCAACGGAAGCTATGAAATCATCCTGGCGGCAGGAGATGGCCGGTCTGAAGAGGACAATGAACGGATAGCAGCGAGCGCATTGGAACGGGTAAAAGATGCCATTGCCCATCATGATAAGACCATTACCCTTTCTGTAGGGCAGTTGACTACCGGCGTTACCATTCCCGAATGGACGGCGGTGCTCATGCTTTCCAGTATCAAGAGTGAAGCCCTTTATATGCAGGCCGCATTCCGTGCCCAGAATCCATGCCGCATCAGCAACGGCCATGAATGGTTCCGGAAGCAGAATGCCTATATCTTCGATTTCGACCCGGCCCGCACGCTCATTGCCTTTGATAAAATTGCCAATGACCTCTATGAAGGAACGGCAGGCGGGCATGGGGATGTGGAAACAAGGAAAAAGAATATCAGGGAACTGCTCAATTTCTTCCCAGTCATCGGTGAAGATGAGAATGGGGAAATGATTGCGCTGGATGCGGCCAAGGTGTTGTCCATTCCAAGAAAAATCAAATCCCAGGAAGTGGTACGGCGGGGCTTTATGTCCAATTTCCTTTTCCAGAATGTAAGCAATATTTTCCATGCGCCCCAGCAGATTATCGATATCATCAACAGTTTGGAGACTTTTAAAGAACCAAAGCCCATTCCCAATCTGGATGAAAATACAGGGGATCAGCTGGATATTGACGAAGACGGCAACGTGTCTATCCCCCAGGAGAATATCATTGGTAAGTCTACTGATTTATTTGGTGACAAGATTTTCAAAGAAGCAGAAAGCAGCATTATGGATGCGGTCCAGGCGGCAGATGCCGATGTAATTGCCCATGCTGACAGTCCTGAAAGTCATGAAGCAAAAGAAATAACCGACAAATTCAAAGATATCGCCCATAAAGTAACCACAAGAATTCTTGACAAGGCAAAGGAAAACTATCAGAACGATTTCACCAGAAGCAGCCGTAACAAGCTGGAAAGAACCATCAATATCACCGCTGACACGGTGATTAATAAGGCGGCGGATAATCTGCGCATTGAAACAAATCGGGCAAAGGATAAACTGGACAAGGATCTGAAAGGTGCGAAAACCGAGAAAGACGAACAGCGGATTCATAAGGACTATGAGAAAAAAGTAGAGGTCCTGAATATGCAGTTCAAGGAAGATATCCGAGGCGGTCTTAAAGAGGCAGTACGCAATGCAGGTCATAAAGTAGTGGAGCAGATTGAAACGGACAAGCGGGAAAAGAATAAAAAATCCTTTGAAGATAATATGAAGGATAAACTGAGAGGCTTTTCTCGTACCATTCCTGCTTTCCTAATGGCTTTTGGCGATGAAAATACCACTCTGGCCAACTTCGATACCATGGTACCGGATGCTGTTTTCCAGGATGTCACAAGGAATATCAATGATGGCAAATGTATTACATTGGATGATTTCCGTAAACTCAGAGATGGCATGGACTATGTGGATAAAGAGACCGGAGAAAAGAAACATTTTGAAGGACACCTTTTCGATGAAGTGGTTTTCAATGATTCTGTAAAGGAATTCATGAACAAGAAAAAGCAGCTGGCCAACTACTTCGACGAGAAAAACACGGAAGATATTTTCAACTATATTCCGCCTCAGCAGACAAACCAGATTTTCACGCCGAAAAAAGTGGTGAAGCACATGGTGGACCTGCTGGAAAAAGAGAATCCCGGCTGCTTTGATGATGATACAAAGACCTTCGCCGACCTCTACATGAAGTCCGGCATGTACATCACGGAAATCGTGAAACGGCTCTACAACAGTCCGCGCATGAGACAGCTCTATCCGGACAGGGAAAAACGGCTGAACCACATCTTTGCCAAACAGGTCTACGGACTGGCACCTACGGAAATCATTTACCGCATCTGCAAGAACTACATCCTTGGCTTCAGTGATACAATTTCCATCAAGGAACATCACATCCGCCTCTGCGACTCCCTGGCCTATGCACAAAAGGGGACACTTGATATGAAACTGGAAGAAATGTTCCCGAAACTGAAGGGGGAATAAAAATGCCTAGATCCAAAAAGGATGCTAAAGTTCTCAATATAAAATTAGCAACGCCGATATATATTAAACTTCAAAAATTTTGTGATGAGTCTGGAATAAGCAAAACAACAGCTACTGAAAAAATACTAGGAAGATTCTTCGAAGAATACTTTAAAAAGCCAGAATCGGAACGAAAAATATTTTGATAAAAATAGCCCGTTCCCGCAGATTTAATTTCTTAAAATTATTTAGGGGCGGATTGTATAATTAAGTTGAACACTTAAAAATCCATAGCGAACCCTTGTGGT